>Ga0307425_1001499_pt1 | contig 13876 bp, 14 predicted proteins | sample SalMarWE160330MG_FD_202152 | JGI IMG/M metagenome (GOLD analysis project Ga0307425, IMG submission 202152) | Salt marsh sediment microbial communities from the Plum Island Ecosystem LTER, Massachusetts, United States - WE1603-30 | ecosystem: Environmental > Aquatic > Marine > Intertidal zone >... | reverse complement strand
CCTTTCAGCCTTAAAAGGAGGCGGAAATGCCAAAAAAAGCATTGATCATCGTTGATATGTTAAACGACTTTTTAGATGAAAAGGGCGCGCTGTTTTGTGGCGATACGGCAAGATCGATTATTCCCTTTATCCAGGAGACACTGACGAGTTATCGAAATCGCAAGGATCTTGTGATGTATCTTCAGGATTCCCATGATGAAGATGACAAAGAGTTCGAGAAGTTTCCCAAGCATAGCGTTGCAGGAACCTGGGGTTGTGAAGTTATTCCTGAGCTTTCGCCTCGGGACGGTGAAACGGTGATTCCCAAAAAACGATACAGCGGTTTTTACGGAACCGACCTTGAACATGTTTTAAAATCAGCCAGCATTGATGACGTTGAGGTGGTGGGTGTCTGTACGTCGATTTGTGTGATGGATACTGTGGGCGGACTGGCCAACCGGGACTATAAAATCACCGTGCCTGTCAAGGGGGTTGCCGATTTTGATCATGAAATGCACCAATTCAGTTTGAAACGGATGAAAAAGATATACGGAGCCGATGTCTCATGACAGAATCCCACCGAGCAGGTCCTTTGTTTACAGATCTTTACGAATTGACCATGGCGGCCAGCTATTTTGCCCATGAGGTGTTTGATACGGCAACATTTTCTCTGTATATCAGGGACGTTTATGAAACCCGAAATTATTTTGTTGCTGCCGGTCTCGAGCAAGTGTTGGATGAACTGGCAGCCTTTCAATTTTCTGACCAGGATATAAGATACCTTCATAGTACCGGTCGTTTTTCAAAACATTTTCTTGATTACCTAAGGCAACTTCGCTTTACCGGTGAAGTTAATGCCATGTCTGAAGGCACTGTCTTTTTTGCCAACGAGCCGATTCTGGAAGTGACGGCCCCCATCATTGAAGCACAATTGCTTGAGACTTTCTTGCTGAACACCATTGGTTTTCAGACCATGATTGCCTCCAAAGCAGCCCGGTGTTTTCATGCCGCTGCCAGCCGTCCCTTGATTGACTTCTCTCTGCGAAGAACACAAGGTCAGGATGCCGGAATCAAGGTGGCGCGCAGTACGTTCATTGCCGGATTTGCGGCGACCAGCAATGTATTGGCCGGAAAAATATACGGTATCCCCATCTCCGGAACCATGGCCCATTCTTATGTTTCGGCCTTTGACAACGAGCGTGATGCCTTTTTTGCGTATGCAGATACATTTCCTGATCATTCAATATTTCTCATTGACACCTATGATAGTGTTGAAGGAGCGCGACATGCCGCTGTTGTCGCCAAAGAGATGCAAAAAAAGGGGCATACACTTATCGGTGTTCGTCTTGACAGCGGAGACATGGTAAGTCTCAGTCGAGAAGTCCGTAAAATATTTGATACTGCCGGGCTTTTGGATGTTAAGATTTTTGCCAGTAGCGGGTTTGATGAATTTAAAATCGCCAAGGTTATTTCAGAAGGCGCCCTGATCGACGCATTTGGGGTGGGAACCAAAGTCGGAGTTTCCGCGGATGCTCCTTTTGTTGATGTTGTTTACAAGATGGTCCGGTTTAAAGGGCGAGACGTGAGGAAGCTGAGCCCGGGCAAAGTGACCCTGGCCGGTGAAAAGCAGGTTTTTAGAAAGTCGGATCAAAACGGGCGTTATTTAGAGGATATCATTGGCCAAAGAGACGAAATCATTGCCAAAGGAAAACCTTTGCTGGAAAAGGTCATGGAAAGCGGACATTTGTTGTATCCGCATCCTCAACTTCAAATGCTTCAGGAAAGGTTCAAAGAAAATTTTGATGCATTAGATGACGGATACAAGTCGATTCACGAGCATAAAGCCTATCCTGTCAACCTCAGCACTCGCCTGCAGAGTTTGCAGGAAAGAGTTTAACCCGAATTCCACACACCTCTTCCGGTGGATTGAAATTTAAAACCCATGCCCTCTGTCTAGTCGGAAATTGAGCTTGACACCCGATGGCCTTTTGCTTATTATTTTTCCCATAAAAAGCGAGAGTTTTTCATTAAAAACAGTAATTTTTCGGGTTATTGTGACACATTAACACTTAAGCAAGGGAGAAATCGTTATGGAGAATAAGCAAGCTCTTTTTTTTGTGGGTCTGATCCTGGCTCTGGCATTGGTCTTTAGCATGACCACTACCGCCATGGCTGCCGAAAACATAAGGATCGGCGTCGCTGCTCCTTATACAGGCAATTTGGCTGCATACGGTGATAATATCAAGGCCGGCGTTAATCTGAAACTTAAAGAAATCAATGACGCCGGCGGCATCAACGGTCATAAGGTCGAACTTGTCTGGGGTGACGACCTTTGCCAACCTAAAGACGCTGGTACTGTGGGTTCTAAATTCGCAGCGGACAAAAGCATCGTGGCAGTCATTGGCCACCTGTGCTCGTCAGCTACTCTCGCTGCCATGCCTATCTACGTCCGGACAGGGCTCCCCACCCTATCTCCCACCTCTACCAATCCGACCATTGGCGATGTGGGCAAAGGCTGGTTTTTCCGGAATTGCTACACAGACGACTTTCAGGGCAATTACCTGGCCTCGTATGTCGTGCCAAAGTTGATGGGCAAGAAGAAGGTAGCCATCTTCTATGAGAACAACGACTATGCCATCGGCCTCAAAAACTCTTTTGTGGCAGGGGCCAAGAACGCCGGTGTGACTGTGACCGGCGCCGAGGCTTATATGACAGGGACGACCGACTTCACGCCTCAGTTGACCAAGCTTTTGAGAGATAAGCCTGAAACGATCTTCCTGTGCGGCTACCATCCGGAGGGCGCCCTGATCGCCGGCCAAAGCCGTAAGCTGGGCTTCACGGGTCCGCTTTTCGGTGCTGACGGCATTGACAATGAAGACTACATCAAAATCGGCGGCAAGGCAGCCGACAACACTTACTTGACAGTGCCCTTCCTGGCAGCGTCGGCAGGCCCGGCAGGCAAGGACTTTGCCAAACGGTTCAAAAAGGCCTATGACCGCGATGTGGACTGGATGAGCGCCAATGCCTATGACTGCCTGGGTATCCTGGCCCAGGTCATTGCCAAAGCCGGTCCTGACCGGAAAAAGATCCGAGACGGCCTGGCCGCGATTAATTCTAAAGCCAAGGGTTACAAGGGTATCACCGGTCTGACCTACTTTGACAAGAAGGGCGATTGTTCCAAACCCGCCTTCGTTAAACTGGTCAAGAACGGCAAGTTCGTAGCGGCCGAGTAATTGATAAAATAGCTGAATAAATCAATACAGGCGCCGGAACTTTCGGGTTTCGGCGCCGTTCCATGCGTAAATGGAAGGCACTTGTTTTTACAGCAGCTTATAAACGGACTGACCATAGGTGGAATATATGCCATGATCGCAGTGGGTTACACCATGATCTATGGCGTTATCCTGCTCATTAATTTCGCTCACGGCGAAATCTACATGCTGGGCGCATTTTTCGCCGTTACTTTCATCAGTCTCTTGGGTCTCCCCTTTTACGTTGCTTTTTTTTTGTCAATGGCCTGCTGCTCGATCTGCGGCGTGTTGTTGGACATCGTCGCCTATCGCCCATTGAGACAATCACCCCGTCTGGCCGCGCTGATTACGGCCATCGGAATGTCGATCTTCCTTCAAAACCTGGCCATGGTCATCTGGGGTTCCCGGCCCAAGCCATTCCCTAATGAGGCACTCCCTGCCTATTTTGAGAAAACGGCCGTCAGCTTTGGCGGAGTCAATCTCTCCTGGTTTCATCTCTTTATCTTTGGCGTAACCATTGTCATGATGGTTGGTCTCAACCTTATCATCAAAAAAACCAGATGGGGCAAGGCCATGCGGGCCGTGGCCCAGAATCAAACCATGGCTGCCCTGACCGGGATAAACGTCAACAGGGTAATCTCCTATACATTCGCCCTGGCCGGAGCCTTAGGCGGGGCCGCGGGCATCATGGTGGCTGCTTTCTACAACTCGCTGTACCCAACTATGGGGTATATCGCCGGGGTCAAGGCATTTGCCGCTGCAGTGCTAGGCGGCATTGGTTCGGTGCCCGGTGCCATGCTTGGCGGGGTCGTGTTAGGTGTGGCTGAGGCATTTGGGGCAGGGTATTTGAGCTCGCTTTACCGGGACGGCATCTCCTACGCCGTCATGATCATCGTCATCATCTTTATACCTGCGGGCTTATTCGGCAAGGTTCTCAAGGAAACCAAAAAGAGTATGTGAGATGGGTAATTTGAAATTACAAAACTTGACCCGCGGTGCTAAAATAAGAATCGGCCTGTTGATTCTTGCCTTGATCCTGCCATTTCTCCCCTTTGTAACGGATTACATGCTCCATATTGCTATCCTCATTTTACTCTACATGATTCTGGCCTTAGGGTTAAACATCGTGCCCGGCTTCAACGGACTACTGGACTTGGGCTACGTCGGGTTTTACGGCATCGGGGCCTACACTTCGGGGCTCCTTACCTATCACTTTGGCCTTTCATACTGGGCAATTATCCCCTTAGCCTTCATCAATGGAGCCATCTGGGGCATTCTACTGGGCGCCCCAACGCTCAGGCTTACTGGCGACTATTTTGCCATTGTGACCTTCGGCTTTTCAGAACTGGTCGTACTCTTTCTGACCAACGAGATCTGGCTCACCCGGGGGCCACTTGGCCTGCCCGGCATTGATGTGGTGTCGATCGATCTTACGCTCTTTGGCGGCCCTAAATGGGAGTTTGTGGGGGAGTTGCCGTACTATTATCTTGCCATCGTCATGGTCCTGGTGACTGTCTTTGTCATGTATCGCATCCAGGACTCCCGTCTGGGAAGGGCCTGGTTTGCCATTCGCGATGACGAGGTGGCCGCCGTCTCCTGCGGTATCAACCTGCTGGGCTATAAGGTCATCGCCTTTGCCATCAGTGCCGCCTTCGGCGCAGTAGGCGGCAGCTTCTTTGCCAGGTGGGTGACCTTCCTGTCACCGGACATGTTTAAGTTCTGGGAATCCTTTTTGATTTTGTGCATGATCGTGCTCGGTGGTATGGGCAACATATGGGGTGTGATGATCGGAGCCATGGTACTGGTTTCGCTGAGCGAAATACTTCGTGAACTGCTTCCCCTTTTAGGTCTCCCGGTGGAGGTCCGTTTTTTGGCTTTTGGTCTTATTATGGTTCTTATGATGCGCTATCGCCCGGCAGGCCTGATGCCCATCCCGGCGGTAGCCGCTAAAATGCGAGCAGGTCGGGTCAAAAGAAAGAAAGTTAAGGCTACTGAAGGCATGAAACAATGACACCGATCTTAGAAATAAAGAAGCTATATAAAAGCTTTGGCGGCCTGGAGGCCCTTAAAGATATCACCTTTAACATCCAACGAGGCGAAATCATCGGCCTTGTTGGGCCGAATGGTGCCGGGAAGACGACGCTTTTTAATTGCGTAGCCGGTATTGAGAAGCCGACTGAGGGTCAGATTTTGTTTGCCAACCGTGGCCGCACCATCTCCATCGGCGGTAAGAAGCCGGAGGCGGTCACTGCCCTGGGGATCGCCCGCACATTTCAAAATATCCGGCTCTTTGACAACCTGACAGTGGTCGATAATGTCAAGATAGGTCGTCATTGTAGAACCAGGTCTCTCTTTTTCGGTGCCGTAATCCGGAACAAGTTCCAGCAGGCAGAAGAACAGGAGATTGCCGAAAGTGCCAACCAGTTCCTCGAGTTCGCCGGGCTCAAGGGCCGCGGTGAAGAAATCGCCAGTTCCATGCCTTATGGTGACCAGCGCCGCCTCGAGATAGCCAGGGCTTTGGCTACCGAGCCGTGCTTGCTTATGCTTGATGAACCGGCCGCCGGAATGAACCCCCAGGAATCCCGCGATCTTATGGACCTGATTCGCCGCATCAAGGACAAAGGCATCACCGTTTTGTTGATCGAACATGACATGAAAGTAGTTATGGGGGTCTGTGAACGCGTGGTAGTCATTAATCACGGTGAATGGCTGGCAGAGGGAGAGCCCCAGGACGTTCAAAACAATCCTAAAGTTATTGAGGCATATTTGGGCACAGGCGCCGCTGATGCTGCTTAAGCTGGATAACGTTAAAACCTACTACGGAAACATACGCGCCCTCAAAGGGATCTCTATTGAAGTGGAAGAGGGGGAGATCGTCTGTCTCATCGGAGGCAACGGCGCGGGCAAATCTACCACGCTGATGACCATCAGCGGCGTTCTCACCCCGGTGGAGGGAAATGTCCTCTACCAGGGTCAGTCGATCGTCGCTGTGCGTCCTGACAAAATCGTCCAGATGGGCATCTGCCAGGTTCCGGAGGGTAGAATGATTTTCCCGCTGCTTACGGTCATGGAGAACCTCGACCTGGGTGCCTATCTAAGAAAGGACAAGAACGAGATCAAAGAGGACTTTGAGCGGATATTCATGCTTTTTCCGGTCCTGCGCGCGCGCCGCAAACAGCACGGGGGAACACTTTCCGGTGGCGAACAGCAGATGCTGGCAATCGCCCGCGCCCTTATGGCCCGACCCAGACTTCTCTTGCTCGACGAGCCATCTCTGGGCCTGGCTCCAATCCTTGTCGATTCCATCTTCGAGACTATCCGCCAGATCAACGAACAAGGCACGACCATTCTATTGGTAGAGCAAAATGCCCAACTCGCTTTACAATTTTCCCACCGCGGATATGTAATTGAAACCGGCGAAATCGCTCTTGCCGACTTCTCGGCGGAACTGCTCAAGAATGAGCAGGTGAAAAAAGCCTATTTGGGTGAGTGATCCACATGTCTCCCAAAGGTACTTTATCTCGCCCTGAAATTCAGTAAAAGAAAATTCCCTCCTTTAATGTGAAAAGGATTTAAAGTTAAGCAAATCTGCTCTTTGGCGCTCCCAGAATTTTCTTGCTGTTTCGATAAGATGTTAGTATATATGCCATTGGATTTGAATCATTTACTGAAAGAGAACCCTCCCGTGCTGCGAATTCAGAACAGAGGAATGCAAACAAGAAGGAGCAACCCTTTATTTTGAAAAAAGTAGGGATTGTCGTAAAAGAAGATGTCGAGGCCGAAAGGAAAGCCGACGAACTCGAACATTGGCTCCGGTCTAGAAATATAGACGTCGTCAGCAAAGAAAATTTGCCGCCAAAAAGCAGAGTTGCTGGCAGAGATGCATCTTTTGCTCCGCCGGATCTGTTTTGCGTTTTCGTGCTCGGGGGAGACGGAACTTTTTTGAGTGCGGTTCGCTGGATCGGAGATCAGAACATACCGATATTAGGGGTCAAGTTCGGTGAAGTCGGTTTTCTTGCCGAAACTGTAGAAGACAATCTTTTTTCTGCTGCCGAATCTGTCCTGAATAATCAGTTTCTTACCGAATCCAGAATGCGCCTTCTGGTAAAAGTTACACGAAAAGAGCAAGAACTTGTCTGTGAAACCGTATTGAACGACATTGTCATCAACAAAGGCGCACTGGCCAGGCTGGCTCATATAGAAACGTATATCAACGATCATTTTCTAACCACCTACAGCGCAGACGGACTGATTATTGCAACTCCCACCGGCTCAACCGCTTATTCCCTTGCCGCAGGCGGCCCTGTTATTCATCCGGCTGTGCCCGGAATCCTCATGACGCCCATCTGTCCGTTTACCTTGACCAACCGACCTCTGATTATCCCTGATTCTGCATGTATAAAAATCAGACTTGAAAAAAAGTCATCAGATATCATGTTGACATTCGATGGTCAGGCCGGCCTTGAGATTAATGAAAATCATACCATCATTATCCAAAAATCGCTCTATCCCGTTAAAATGATTACATTGCCGGATCAGCATTATTTTGATGTTTTAAAGGCTAAGCTGAGGTGGAGCGGGGGGCGTGTTTAGAAGTGGTTTCAAAACCTCCCCTCGGACTCAATCTCTGTGTTGGACTGAGACGTCCAATCCTCGAAATATTCCCGATATTCCTGCGGTTGGCCGCCACAGTCCGCCTTGACCTTGAATCCAATCGAAGGTTTTGAAACCACTTCTAGTAAATATCAATCATAAAACAATGACAAACAGATGGCGTACATTACGATAAAATTATTTGCTTCTCTGAAAAGATTTTTACCCGCCGCTTCGGAAAACTACCCGATAGAACCCGGGATAACCGTTAAAAAACTGCTTGAAGAGTTATGTGTTCCAAAAGATGAAGTAAAAATTGTTTTTATTGACGGTGTTAAGCATGATCTTGGGTCTGTCTTAAAAGGCGGTGAGCGGGTCGGAATTTTTCCAGCAGTAGGAGGTGGATAATATAAGTTTGCATTATTTTTTTCAACAACCACCCAGAAAAAAAAGCGGTCGTCACTTTCAACACACGCATTGAATCCCTGCTCCTTTATCATCGCGACAATCTCATCAGAAGAAAAAAAATGACTTCGCATCAGAAACAACTTTTCTGCTAAAGCAATCCATTTTATGATGAATGTGTCGATATTCGGCTCTTCTATGACCAATCGGCCTCCGGTTTTGAGGACACGCAGCAATTCTTGAATCGATTGCCGCTGATTGCAAAAGTGGTGAAGCGCATCAACCACCACAATCCGTTCAAAACTTTCGTTGGGGAAAGGGAGTTGTTCGATGTGAGATTGCGCCGTCCATAAGCGGCCTTTGTGTTTGGCTTGTTTCAACATCGGAAATGACAAATCACATACCACAATTTCATCGATCATTGTCCGTAAGCGAGCCGATACCCGTCCGGTTCCTCCACCGGCATCGAGCATTCGACCTCTGGCCGGCAACTTCAGTAAGTTGATCAACCGTTTTAGATCGAGTTTATGAATTATTCGATCATAAAACGGCGCGATAATGTCAAAATGATGAAGCATCGAATATTTTGAATTAAGATTTGGGCAACTCGTTTTTCAAAGTATTATAAAGATCGAAAGCCTTATCCGGTTTTTCGTTGTTGTGGACAACGGCCCCGATGGCCTGAATCATTGCAATGGGCGATTCGGACTGGAAAATATTTCTCCCCATATCCACACCACAGGCCCCTTGCTGAACCGCATTATACGCCATGGTAAGTGCATCCAATTCAGGAATTTTCTTGCCGCCGGCCATAACAATGGGGACAGGACAAGAAGCACAAACGGTTTCAAAGCCTTTTTCTATATAGTATGTTTTGATGTAATGAGCACCGAGTTCGGCACAGATTCGAGTGGCCAGCCTGAAGTAACGGGCATCACGGTTCATATCCTTACCAACGGCAGTTACCGCTAGAGTTGGAATACCGTATCGGGTTCCCACATCCACCATGGTCGTCATATTGATGATCGACTCCTTTTCATATTCACCGCCGATGAAGACCTGAACAGCCATGGCGCAAACATTCAGGCGTATTGATTCCTCGATATCAACAGCGATCTCTTCATTGGAAAGTTCCGTGAGAATACTGGTGCCACCCGAAACCCTGAGAACGATGGGTTTTATTATCTCGGGCGGCACAATACTTCTTAAAATTCCCCGGGTCAGCATCAGCGTATCCGCGTAAGGCGCCAACGGAAGAATATTGAGATCTATCCGTTCCAATCCAGTGGTCGGACCCTGAAAATAGCCATGATCTATGGCCAACATGACGGTTCGACCCGACTTTGGGCTGAAAATCCGTGCGAGTCTGTTTTTCATTCCCCAATCTAAAGAGTTTGATCCTTTGAGAAAAAAACCATCTGTTTTCTGTGGGACGTCGACAAAAAAATTTTTTGCCGCTTTCAAGTCATCCATATCTGCCATTTTTTGTCTCCTTTTTATCTAATTACAATAATCGTATTAAGTTAGTCCCTTTATTTAAATCATTGCAAAACGTTATCAAATTTCTGTTCTTTCTTAACGGGCACCAATACATCCGGGCAGTGATCCGTTTCAATTCGAATCATCTTCACTAAATCACCCGAACATTGCCACCGTCGATGGGAACCTGGGCGCCGGTGGTCTTGGCAAAAGCAGGGCCAACCATGGCGCAAACCAGAGCGGCGACGTCTTTAGACGTCACTTCTGTTTTTAGGCAATTGTTGGTTTTGTATTCTTCTACGGTACATTCGTATTCACAAGCGCGGCTTTCCAGGACTTCAGGCGTCCAAAGTGCTGTGTCATAAACAGCGTTAGGATGTACGATATTGACACGAATACCGTCACATCCCAGTTCCATTGCAGCGATTCGAGCCAGTTGCGTCTGCCCCGCCTTGGCAACAGAATAGGCTGCAGCACCCGGCCCGGGAGCCGGTACGTTTTTGGATGATATAAATACCACTGCAGCATCAATGCCTTGCTTGAGATAGGGAATGCATGTCTTGAGTAATCGTTGTTGGCTCGATAAATTGATATCCATGCTGCGTTCCCAAGTCTTTTCGTCGACATTTTCAATTCTCTGACTGGGTGGAAAAATCCCGGCGTTAGGAATTAAAATATCAAGTCCGCCAAAACTGCGAACGGTCATCTCGACGGCGTTTTTAACCGTCCTATCATTCGTGATATCACATTTGACGCCCAACATATCCTGCTGATTGAATATCTTTGTAATATCGGGGCTGATATCCAGGCCTATCACTGCAGCACCGTTTTCATGTAACATTTTTGCACATGCCAGTCCGATTCCACTGGCGGCTCCGGTTATCAACGCCACTTTACCTTGTAATTCGGGGAAAATATCGCCTTTGTGCACTTTGGCCTGTTGTAATTCCCAATATTCCATCTCAAATATCTGTTTTTTCGATAAGGCTTTCCACTTTCCAATGGCTTCACCCCATTGAATCGATCGAATCGTATGACGAACGATATCCGAGACAATGGTCGTTTCCGTTATCGTACGACCAAAAGCGATGGTTCCGTATTTCGGCCAAACTGCCCATCTGGGAGCCGGATCAAGGCACGTCAGACAACCATCTGTATTTTTCTCAAAATACGCCTTATAGGCTGATGAATAATCGGTAATCTCTTTTTCCACATGCTTTCCAACAATGACCGGAACCGGTTTGATACGAATAAGATGATCCGAAGTCATGGGGCCACGGGTGGCAATGGATTTTACGTTGGAAAGACCGGCAAATCCACAAGCCTCGGGGCTTTTATCCAGCCTGGCCAACATGGCCTTTCCCTTTGCCAGAGAAACATGATGACGAATTCGGGAAAGAACGAGCAGATCTTCCTTGGATCGTGCTTTGGCAACCTTGCCCAAAGCGCCCTGCTTTCGAAGATATTTTTCTGCCAGTGAAACCAGTTTAATCATGCGTTGGTAACTGGTTCGGGCATCATCGGCAAACGTTAAGATGCCGTGATGCATAAGAATCATTCCTTCGAATCGCTTCCAATTCGCATTGCGCGTCATCTCGAAAATTTTTTTCCCCAACTTAAAACCTGGTTTGATATACGGCACGATCAAAACCCGGTCCTTATAGATTTCGCGAATCAGCGCCTCACCTTTTTGTGTATTCGTTAGGGTTACAACTGCATCAGCGTGGGTGTGGTCGACGTATTTAAAGGGAATAATGGCGTGTAATATGGCTTCGATGGAAGGATTTGGTGCTTCGGGATCGGTCATTGCCGACCTTTGAATTCGGACCATATCCGTATCTGACATTCGATCCAATGTCACCATTCGTTTGAGTACGTCCAATTTGACAGGAGCAAACCCTCTGGTTTGGATTTTTGATAGATCCCAACCACTTCCTTTAACGAAAAGAATTTCTTCAGGATCGCCAAAATAATCTTTTACGGTAATTTTTACAGAGGTATTGCCTCCGCCATGCAGAACCAATTCGGGTTCCTGACCCAATAATTGGGAAGTATAGACGCGTAATTGCAAAGGATCATTGAAGAACGTTATCGCCGCATTATCATTCCACAGATTTTTCATCATACGACCTTGGTTTTTGTGTTCGTATTTAAAAGCGTTATTATTGGTGAAAACAATAAGCGCAATTTAAAGGAATAGGATGTAAGGGATAAAATGCAAAGAAAGTTTAGAAAAATAAGCGCTTAGTGTCAAGCCTGAAAGTATTTGATAAACGCCGAAATGTGTTGTGAAGAAACATGGGTGTTTCCTTGACATTGCCCGTTTTTAAACTTAATTTACGCTTTAAAACAGTTTGCGTCGGTTCTTTTTTCGCAATCTGATTAAAAAAAATATGAACCAAAAAGATCTTACATACTTGAAAAACTGGTTTGCGGATTATGTGGCCGGTTTTTATACAGACAATCCGACCCATAACAGCACGATCCGCCTCAAAGAAAAACACACGGAACGCGTTTGCGAAAATATGATTTTGCTGGGGAAAGCCCTGGGCCTGTCGGAGGAGGAAATGGTGCTGACAGAAACCATGGCGCTTTTCCATGATATCGGCAGGTTCAAACAGTATGCCATTTACGGTACATTCAAAGATGTGGATTCTGAAAATCATGCCTTGCTTGGGCTTCGAGAGTTGGTGGTGCACAATGTTCTGGATATATGTGCCAAAGATGAAAAAAAATGGATTACAACAGCCATTGCCAATCACAATGCAATCACAATTCCCAAAAAGGAAAATGGAAAATCCCTTTTTTTCATTCGTCTTCTTCGGGATGCCGACAAACTTGACATTTGGAAGGTTTTCATTGATTATTACCATACGCGTGACAAACAGCCGAATCCGGTGGTAGAATTCGGTCTTCCTGATGATCCATCATTTTCACCACAAGTTCTGTCTGCTTTGAACGAAGAACGCTTTGTCCATTTTCAGGATTTAAGAACAGTGAACGATTTTAAGCTGCTCCTGTTAAGCTGGGTGTTTGATCTCAACTTTACTTTTTCGATTCAGGTGGTTAAAGACCGCGGATATATCGAGAAAATTGGGGCCATCCTGCCTGATACTCAAGAGACTAAAAAAATTTTAACGCATATGTATGATTACATGGAGCGTCATTTATAATTTTGAATATTAAAAAACAGATTTATTCTTCGTGATAAATCGAACGGATAAAGGAGAAAAATATGAATAATATCATTTTGTTATTGATCATCGTCGGAATTTGGTTCCTGCTGCAAGGGTATATCCTGCCGAAATTGGGTATTTCCACATGAGTGCGAAATTCTTGTCAGGTGACAAGTAATAAGGAAAAAACCGAAGAAGAAATATCGAGTAAAATAGATGAATTCGAGGGATAAATGCTTAAAAAAAATAGTGATTTTGATGATTGTATTGATAATTGGGTTGGGGTGTGACGCAGAGAACCTCAATGTATTCATCAGGTTTGATCATATTGATGGGTTGAAATCCAACGACAGCGTTATCTTTGAAACAAACCGAATCGGCAAAGTGGATGAAGTGACCTATACAAAGAAGGGAGATTACCTGGTTGAACTGATGATCCCTAAAGCCTATACAAATGCCGTCACGGAACACGCCAGATTTTTTGTTGTTTCAGACCCGAAAAACAATGGGCAAAGTGCCATAGAAATGATTCAGATTCTTAAAGGAGGAAGACCATTACAGAACAACGCCGTTCTTGAAGGTTCCAGCAAATCTTCTGCGACCATTGAACGCTTGGAGAAAGACTTCGAAAAGGGAATCAAGAGTTTAACAAAAGAATTTAACGAATTTACAAAGGAATTAAAAAAGATTCCAGATAGCGAGGCATTTAAAAAGATTGAAGACGAAATCACTAATCTTTATGACCAAATGAAGCGATCCGGAAAAGAGGTCCGGGAAATGATACAAAAAGAAATATTGCCCCGTCTCGAACAGGAATTGGAAAATTTAAGGAAACGTTTGCATGAAAAGGGACGAGAGGACGAATTAAAACCCCTTGAAATTAAAATGGAAGAAATGAAGAAAATATAGCGGTGAAATCAAATTAGATCGTTGTCTGTTTTCAGAGGTTCAAGTCCAGATTTTTATTAAAAGCTCGTTTATCAATTCAACCAT
>Ga0307425_1001498_pt1 | contig 13878 bp, 11 predicted proteins | sample SalMarWE160330MG_FD_202152 | JGI IMG/M metagenome (GOLD analysis project Ga0307425, IMG submission 202152) | Salt marsh sediment microbial communities from the Plum Island Ecosystem LTER, Massachusetts, United States - WE1603-30 | ecosystem: Environmental > Aquatic > Marine > Intertidal zone >... | reverse complement strand
TTTGGTAGTGTTAGTGCTTCCTATATAATGTTAGGAACTGCAAATTCAGACCAATTGATTCCTGCTGAAACTTACGGTGATGACCGTAGGAATGAAGCAGTATCCATTCTTGTGTATTCCGAGGTAGCAGATACAGATATAGACGAAGAATGGGACCATGTGATGACCTCATTGATAAATAGTCTTCATGGACAATTTACGTATGATAATCTAACTGACTATACTCAGCTTAGCGTAATGATTGATGAGTTTGATGTCTTGCTACTATTAGAATCAGAAAATGCAAATTACACATTTGTTGACATGGTAGCCGCAGCTTGGAGTGGAATCCTACCTTCATATGTACAGAATGGTGGAATAGTAATCTCAATGGCTGGATATGCACCAGTTCCTGTTCAGTATGGACTTACACCTAGAATTCTAAATATCACTGGACTTATGCCATTGTACAACTTAGAGTATGCGGCTACACATCAAATTGATGTATTTGATGTCAATGACGCTCTAGCTCTAAATGTAGATTCCTCATATACTGGTGTGAGTGCAACAATGGGTTTCGATATTCCAGATGCTGTCAAAGTAATGGAAGATAACACTAATGCAAAATCAGTTGTTGCCCACAAGATAATTGGAAAAGGGCATGTAGTTTACTTAGGATTTGACATGTTTGGCAGCAATATTAACCAAGATAGATTGCTTGCGAATGCAGTTCGACTGCATAAACATGTTATCTTTGATAGTGAACATGCTGCATACGACATCTTAGGTTCATTTGATGACTTTGCAACAGATCTCCAATATTACGGATTTGCAGTTAGCAACATGCCTAATTTTAACGCTGGTAATCTAACTGCAGCGGATATCCTCGTCCTTTCACGAGGTGGAGTGAATTATACAACAGACGAGATTAACACCATTGAGAACTTTGTGGTCAATGGTGGTGGTCTATTCGTAATTGATGAATATGGAGGATTTGGAGACACACTTGACCCGGTTATTGCCCGATTTGGGTACACACGAAACACAACTTCATATATTCTGGACACTGATGACAATGCCGGAAGTACTAGTCGACCTGTCTACGACGGGAGTAATATCAAGCCACATTCAATAACTATAGACGTCAATCATGTTGAAGCCTATGGTGGAGTAGTTTTCATTGAAACTCCTGCGAATTCCTTCAATTTTATAGTAACTGATTCAGATGGAACAGCAGAATATAACCAAGGACCAACTTCCATTACAGAAGAATTGCCTATTGGTGTAGCTTCTCATCATGATATGGGCCGAGTAGTTGTCTGGAGTGATACTAATAACCTTCTCAATGGTTTTGATACTGACCTTGATGGTACTGAGAACTTTCTCGATGGCGATAATGAAGTCATGGCAAGGAATATCATTCGCTGGCTTTCAGCAGCTGGAATTCCTGAACAAACTGTTGTCTTTGATGAATCACACGCTCCATGGGGTTCTGTTCATGGTCTTATGAATTCCTTGGCAACCTTCATGGTTCTCAATGGATACAATGTTGAATGGATGACTACATTTAGTCCCACTACTATTGCAGGTGCAGATATTCTGGTGATAATCGATGGTTCAATAAGCTATAGCCCACTGGAGATCGCGTTTCTTGAAGGTTATGTTGCCAATGGAGGTGCACTTCTTCTGTGGGGTAACTATGTTTCATTAGTTACAGAAGTAGATCCGATTGGGCAAGAATTCGGTCTTCACATTAACATCACTGGATATATCGAAGATAGTGATGATTATGAATCAGCAACCTATTATGTCATCTATGATGGTGCCAATATAGGAACACACCCAATTATGGATGGAGTAGATCGCCTTGAAGTTTTCGTAGGTGGTGCATTCAATTCCATTGGTACTGGCACTGCACTTGTTTCAACTGACAATGATGGAACATCAACTTGGGATGATGGATCGCCAGCGGGTAATTTAGCAGTCTATGCGGCTACAACATACGATATGGGTAAAGTCGTCTTCTTGACTGACATTGATCTTGCTATTGTCACTACTGATGGTGACGGTGACGGTTTCGGTGGTCTTTATGATTCTGACAACTCCATTTTTGTAGGAAATGTGCTAAAGTGGTTAGGTGAGAATCGTGCTCCTACTGTTGAAGTAGTTTCGCCAAACGGTGGTGAGGTTTTGAACGGAACTGCAACCATTGAGTGGGATGCTGTTGATTTTGATAACGATTCATTGACCTGTGAGGTTTGGTTCAGTGACAATGGAGGAACTGATTGGACGCTCATTGATACAGTAGTTTCTATTTCTGAGTTTCAATGGAACACTACAAGCCTTGATGATGGTACAAACTATATGGTACGTGTGGTTGTATCTGATGGATTGGAGCAAGATAGTGATGACTCTGATGCAGTTTTCGAACTGGATAACAGAGTTTCTGGAGGCTTTCCAATTGACACAAACACACTACTCATCATTATAGGGGTTGTACTTATTCTTGTGATTATCATTGTGATAGCTAAACGGAGGAAATAGTTTAGAACATTAGAGATTGAGCTTGAACAGATTTTCCTGTTCAAGTTCTCCATTCTTTTTTCAATCAAAGCCCACGAAGATATCCTGGACGTAATTGACTTGTATCTTGATTGTCAATGGTTTCTGTTAACAGCTGTAGAATAGAATCCTTATCCGAGTTAAGCACTCCTCGGATGGGAAGATAATTTGAAGCATGATTTGTTCTGAATATACAGTTACTCAATTCCAAGTTTTCCACTAGAATCTTCAATTCTTTCAAGATGGCCATCGGGTCCATTGGTATGAAATCTTTTGATTCGACCAATTCATGAATATGTGTTCCTGGTGGAGTCATTAGAGTGAGGGCACCAACGTATTCGGGATCGATTTCATTCAAGACCCGAGCTGTTGCTTTAGCATGCCTCTCAGAGTTTTCCAAACCGCCCATACCAAGAATTATCGTCAACGAAAGAGGAATCCATGCATCTCTGATTTTCTTGCATGCAGAAATATTCTCATCTGAGTCGACTCCTTTTCGAGCCCACCGAAGCAGTTCATCGTCACCTGTTTCAAGACCAAGGTACACTATGCCAAGCCCTGCACTGTGAAGCGCTTTCAGGTCATCAATGGATTTCTCACGAACATCTTTGGCGTAACCGTAGAGACCAACTCTAGCAAGAGCAGGTAGTTCTTCACTGAGCACCTTGAGTGTATCCATGAGCTCGGAGGTTGGCATTGCCAGAGCATTCCCATCTGCCAAGAATACTCTTGAAACTCGTTCTTTGTAAGATAGGGGAAGTGTGTCGAGATCAGATTTAACACCTTCAACACCACGCACTCGATATTTCTTAGTTTTATACGATACACAGAAGATACATGCATTATGAGAACATCCTACTGTTGCTTGAAGAATGAGACTTCGTGCTTCGCTAGGAGGTCTCCAAATGCTTCCTTCATATCGCAACAAGAGGATTCACTTACAGATTACTACTTTATAATGTGAATAAAGCTTGTTGAACCTCTGTCTACTAATTAAAGATAGATGAGTATTTCCTCTCTAGATAATCTATGAATGGGTCTGCGGTTAATTTCATACCAGTGATTTTCTCCATCATCTCACCAGGGTCATAGAGATTTGCTTTGAAGTGAACATTTTCCTTTAACCAATTTATAGTAGGCTCTATTGATCCTTTAGAAAGTTCATCTTTCCAATTAGGAACAGCTTTCTCTAGAGTTACTAGAATCATTCCACTGTAAATATTTCCAAGGGAATAGGTTGGAAAGTATCCCCAATATGCCCATGCCCAGTGAGTATCTTGTAGTGCACCTTCTTTGTCATTTTCGATTTCTACTCCCAGATAGCTCTCATACTTTTCATTCCAAACTTGTGGAATATCCTTTACCTCAAGTTCTCCAGAGAACAAAGCAAGTTCAATTTCGTATCGGACAATGATATGAAGAGCATAGGTCATTTCATCAGCCATCACTCGAATCTTGGAGGGTGTCACGATATTTGCAGCCTGTACAAACTCGTTGTGAGTGACGTCCTTGAAAATGTCACCAGTCAATTCTTGAAATCTCTCATAGTAGCCATTCCAAAATTCAGGAGACCTACCAATAATATTCTCCACAAACCTCGCTTGTGATTCATTGATTCCAGCACTACTCTTTTCTCCAAGGTACATCCATTTCCATTCTGGATTACGACTCTGTCCCTGAATGGAGTGTCCCGCTTCATGAAGTCCTCCAAAAATAGCTTGGAAGATATTGTCTTCTACGTAATGAACTGTCATTCGTGTATCATCAAAATAAGAGGAAGTGAATGGATGTTCTGATTCATCTACTCGTCCACCTGCATTTTCAGAAGTCGTATCGAATCCTACATAGTTTACTAGGTCTGTAACTAAGTTTCTTTGATCTTCTAGTGGCACCCTAAAACTAGTAAAGTCAGAACGAATCGCTTCACTTTCCTCAGAATATTTTTTAGCGAGAGGAACTAGTTTTGACCTCAAATCTTTGAAGACCCTTGTTACAATTTCAGACGTCATACTAGGTGAATTGATATCTAATAGTGCGTCATAAGGAGTACTTGTAGAAGTTGGATCCATCAATAGTTCTGCTCGATCTATTGATAAAGCAAGTAACTTATCGAGTTCAGGTTGGAACATTTTCCAATCACTTGTAGTCTTTGCCTTCTGCCATGTCGTTGTAGCAATTGCTCTCTGTTTGACTAAATCATGAACAAGTTTCTCTGGTATTGCAGATTGAATATTCCAATTTTTACGAACTAATTCGATTTCTCTTTGTTGATATTCATCCATTGTATGAATGTTGGGCTCAATTTCTCTTAGAAGAACTTCAATTTCAGGATCTGTGTTTAATTGATGCGCAATTCTACTCATTACTGCAAGTTGGTCTGCTCTTTGTTGTAAGGCGCGTGGTGGAATCATTGTACGCATGTCCCACTGAACAATGCCAATTGCGGTTTGAAATTGAATAACAGATTTTATTTTCTCACGCAGTTTTCCATATGAGTTCATTACGCAAACTCCCGAGTAATACTACTCTTGCATCCCATTTCATACTCGTATTCATCTGTAAAGACTGTTTTGTTTTGAGAATAATAGTTGCAAGATTAATAACCTCTCGGGATAGAGTGTAAATGAAGGTGTGCTGATTAACGACTGCAATTAAAAGTAGGAAATAGAATTTACGCACTGGGAGCTTCGTCAATGACAATTGAAACTTTTTTCATGGGATTTAAAACGGTAATGATGCTGCAAGGTGACATAGGGACAGATATTTCAAACTTTCTACACCTTCTTTTGGATCCATTACTACTTGCACTGCAAGACGAGGGACTACGAAGGACAATCTTTTCAACGATAATCTGGTCTTGTATGATAGTCTGTGGATTAGTGTTCATTGTTTATGAAATTCCAATTATCTTGACTCTAATTTCAGGATCACAAACACAATCTGTTGCTAAGCAAAAAAGAGTAACGACAGACGGAAGAGCAGAAGCAGCCACTGCAAGTGCTAGTCGTCACCAGACCTCATTAGCTAAATCTCAGAAAGAACGCGAAAAGAGAGAGGCGGCAGTTAAACAAACTGGGGTCAGCGTTACAGCAAAACTTGTGAAAGACCGTGAATTGTTACGATTATCTGTACGAATTAACAACGCAAGTAATTCTCATATCAATATGGTCGTAGTTGATTTAGATCTTCCATCTGGAATTGATGCAGAAGTCGGATCATTCCGAATGCAAAGACTAGGTACAATAAATGCAGGTGAAGTAAAAACAGCAGACTTCATTTTAAGGCCCATGGGCGGAAACCCAGCGGATATAGGGGGATATGTGGAGTTTCTCGGTGCTTCGTATGAAGTATCCAAAATAGCACTACCAGTTCCTGATATGGAGGGAATATCCAGTGAGTGATAATGATTCAAGTACCGTAGTTGAAAACAACTTCTATCCCTTGATTATTGCGCTCATCAACTTCTCAGTTCTCCTTTTACTAGCAATGGTAAACATGTCAAATGCAGTGGAACTCTGGGATATTATTTTCATTGGAGCTGGAGTATATTTCTCATTGAAATTCGTTCGTCTTATTACGGGTGCACATGAATTCCAGGAGACTCGAGTTAGTGTTCAAACAAGATCTTCATTTCCTACTGAGGGAATTTATGCGAGAATACGACACCCAATAGGTGCTGCTTGCATCTACATGAACATTGCGTACGTTTGTTTTACGAGAAGTTTCGTTTTGGTGCCAATTGTGCCTATCTTCATTGCTCTTTGGTATATCTTCGCAGCATACGAAGAGAAAATATTACTACAGCGTTTTGGGGATGACTACAGAGAGTATAGGCGAGCAACTAGTATGTTCCGAGGAAGTGGTTTTGACCAACAGAGACTGGCTTCTTCTGGATATGATATGTACTAAGTGAGAAAAATTGAAGGGCGTTAGAATATAGATACGCCTTCTTATTTTTCTAGAATCCAAATAGTTCTGAGTATTTTGTTTGAAGATAGTCAATGTAAGGTCCTGGAGTGGTTTCTTTGCCTGTGACTTTCTTGACAAGATCTGCAGGGTCATATAGGCTTGAATAGTGATGGACATTTTTCTTCATCCAATCAATAGCTGGAACATTGTTTCCTTTTCCAACTTCAGCTAACCAACTTGGAACGTCTTTGGCAAGTTTCTCAATCCACATTCCATCGTATACATTACCCATTGCGTAGCTCGGGAAATATCCAAAATAACCTGAGGCCCAATGAGTATCCTGCAATACACCATTTGTATCATCAGGCACTTTGATTCCCAGGTATTCCTCATAACGTTCATTCCAAATCTGTGGTAGCTCAGAAATTGTTATTTTGTCTGCAAATAGATCTCGTTCTATCTCATATCGTATAATAATGTGCAATGAGTATGTAACCTCATCAGCTTCAATTCTAATCAGAGATGGTTCTACCATATTGACTGCTTTTGTGAAATCAGCAGCATTAATCCCTGAATAGAGACCTCCCGTCAATTCATTCAGTCTTGGTAGATAGAAATTAATGAACTCTGAAGATCGCCCAAGGTTATTCTCAATGAATCTTGACTGTGATTCATGAATTCCAAAGGATGCAGCTTGACCAAGTGCTTGATACTTCCATTCCTGATTCAGATTTTGTTCGTATAATGCATGTCCACTCTCATGAAGAATGGCATAGATCATTGAAGATACATTGTCCTCATGGTATTTTACGGTGATACGCACATCGTCATAATACCCACCAGTGAATGGATGCTCGACCTCATCAATACGTCCTCCAGCGTTTTTCTGTCCTCCCTGCACTGTATCATACCCAACGAGAGTAGCCAAATCAGTAGCAATCTTTCGTTGAGTATCAACTGGAACAATCTTGTTGAGATATGATGTGTCTATGTTGGTAGATGCTTCAGCACATTTGCTAGCTAATGGAACTAGCTTATCCCGCAGTTCGCCAAAAATCTTTGAGACCTGAACAGCTCTCATTCCTCTTTCAAATTGATCTAACATTGCATCATAGAGATTTGGTATCTCACGAACCTCAGCTAATATTGTTGAATATTGACGCGAGAGGTCAATCATTTTCACTAACTCTGGTTCAAACATTTTCCAGTCATTTGCAGCTTTTGCTTTCTTCCATGTTTCGACTGAAATTGCACGCTGCTTTTCTAAATCTCCAACTAATTCTTCGGGAATCTTAGTCAGAGCATCATAATTTCGTTTTATTAAGTAGATATTTCTTTGTTGAGCTTCACTCAAGGCTCCTGAATCTTTTTCAACGATATCAATGAGTTTTCCAAGATCCGGATTGGTAGCCATGCGATGACCCAGTTTTCGGAGAAGGCCAAGCTGCTCGCTTCTCAGCATCAATCCTCTGGGTGGCATATTGGTTTCAAGATCCCATCCGATAATTCCCGCAGCACTCTGTAAGATAATGAGTTCTTTCGACTTTTCAAGGATTTTCTCGTATGCTTCCATAACTAACACCAAGATACTATTTTCACGATGCCTAGTGGTTATTTCTCTTCCGTCTTAGGTGATTCTTCAATATCATTTTCTTTTATCGGGAAATTGATTATTGATATTCCGCACACCACCAGAAACAGACCTACACCGAAGGTCCAGTAAATGGGTTCTTCCGGCATGAAAATAGCAGAGAAGAGTGTTCCGAAGACTGGTACAAGATTGATGAAGCCTCCTGCTCTTGTTGCTCCAAGTTCTTTGACACCAATGAAGTAGAACAAGAATCCAATGAATGTGACAAAAGCTCCAAGGTAAATTGCATTCATCCAGAAGACTGCATCTACCAAGGCAGGTAGAGTCCACACTTGTTCATTCAAGGCGCCTATTCCGAAAAGTATAGATCCTATCATTGCTCCTCCAGTATTCACTTCAAGAGGGGTCATTGTTTTCATTGCCTCTTTTCCTATTGAAGAATAAAATCCCCAAGTAACCATTGCTCCAAGTATTATGAGGTTACCAATAAGATACTCAATTTGAAAATCGAGTATTGATTGTACTCCCACCACAAAGATGATACCAGCAAAGGCAAAGACGAATCCTATATATTGCCATTTTCTATTCAATCGTTCTTTATGAATGAAGTGAGCTATGATGCTCACGGTAGCAGGATTGAAACCTGCGATTATTGCTCCTTGGGCTGAAGTAGTAAATCTCATCCCTGTGAGAAAAAGGACACCGTATCCGAATATACCAGTAAATCCAACAAGAAATAGCAGCTTAAGATTTTCTCTTCTGAGGAATCGTCTTGATTGCGGTTCTATTATCAATAGAAGAGCTAGGAATAAGATACTTGCAATAAAGAATCTGAAAAATCCAATAGTCATCGGAGGTGCAATTGCAACTGTAATTTTTGCGGATACCCATGAGCCGCCCCAAAACGTCATAGCAACAATGAGTATAGCATAGTACTTGTAGGGTTTCTCCGTCATTGCTAACACTCCACTACTGCTGGTTTCCTCGTTCATATATCTGTTATAAACCGATTCGAAACGGTAAGAATATCAAATTGTTTTCAGACCAAAGAATATTTATACGGTTGTGCAAGTATATCACACATCCGTTGGGGTGTCCTGATGCTAAGTGACGATGAACTGGAAGAGATTCGGCGAAGGAAAATGAAAATATTAATGGAGCAGGCCCAAAAACCAAAAATGGCAGAGCCGCTAGCAAACGGACAGGTCAATCTACTTTATGACAACAATTTCTGGCAGACGATACAACAGACGAAAATCGCATTTGTTGAATTCTTCGGAGAATGGTGTAATCCATGCAAAGCATTAGCTCCTATATTTGCGGAACTTGCAAAAGACTATGAAGGTAAAGTATACTTCGCGAAGATCGATATCGATAGGAACAGGAGAACGGTTGGTCAATTCGGAGTGCAATCCGTCCCCATGGTCATCGTATTCAAGGATAGCAAACCCATAGGAAATCTTCCTGGTCTCCGAGGGTATGCAGATTATGATATGATTCTCTCGCAATTGACAGGTGGACCCGATACGAGTAGTTATGTTTAGAAGGAATAGTAGGGTCCGACCCGGTAAGCGAGAATACGATAGTTCGACCGACTCCTGTACCGTGAAAGTCAGACGGATGCACTGAATACGAGAAAGCTAAGTGGATTGTGAGCTTCAATGCTGGATTCCTATGCATCTTTACCGGGTCGGGGTTAGTTGCGTCTAACCGTGTAAGTATAATCATTCAGCAATTGAATAAAAGGAATCGTTTCATAGCAAGTAATTACTAAGACACTAAGAATTATTAGGGTAAATACTGGGTGATTTTTGAACACACTTATTACCTTGTTTTTCTTTCCTCAAATTAGTTATCTGGAGGTCTGTTCGCGTATGGGCTTACTGCGTAAATTAGGCGTTGTAATTCTTCTGTACGTTATTCTAGGTGTAATATTCACAGCTCTATTGTTAAATGATATCGTCAGTATTCACGATGGGAATATTTTCATTGATATTCTTGACCAAATATTCTGGCCTATTATTTTCATAGCGAATTTTCTCTATGTTACCATGCCATTTTTGCCTTAGGAAATTGAAAAATGAGAAGGGGCGGCTCATAACGAACCTCCAATATGTTGTAGGAAATCTATCGTCTTTTGAAAACAAAAATTCCTGCAATCAACACGATCACTCCCACAGCCCCCCTGCAATCATCAACATCATTGTAAAATCAGGTGCATTAGGATTTGACCCAAGTAGAACCACTGACGGTACAACAAGCATGAATACAAGAATTGCTAATGTTAGATCCCTAGTTATTTTCACTTTCTCTATCTCTTAATTTTGCATTAGTTTGTTAATTAGGTGTAATTTCACTAATTGAAAAGAAGCAAGTTTGGCGCAGATGAAATGGAAAAGCTTATGGTTTCTTTATAAGAGGATGCTCGTTATTTTTGGCAAGATGTCCTCATTATTTTACGAGAAATTCCTTGAATGACAGACACAGGCATCGCTTTTGCATTTGTTGCATAACCGATGTTACCGATCTTGTCAGCAACAATGATTCCTGCTTCACTTCCAGTTTTTTCTTCAAACATTGCGATACCTTTCTTAGCGGCGGTCATTGGATCATCCCCATTTTCAACATAGAACACTGTCATCCTACTCAGGACAACTCGCATGATATGTTCTCCCCAGCCAGTTGCTGAAGCACCACACTCATCGTTTGCGTACGCTCCTGATCCCATGATTGGGCTATCACCAATGCGGCCAGCTTTCTTCTTCTTGATTCCACCTGTAGATGAAGTGGCAACTATATTTCCTTCAGTGTCTATGGCGATACAACCAACTGTATCAGCACCTGGAGTAAGAGCAGGTTGCACGGCACCTAGTTCATTCTCCTTTCTATATCCACTCTCAATCATTTCATCGTAAATTCTCTTTGCACTAATCCCTGCAAAGAACTTGTACTTGGTCTTCTCCATAATGTAGCGAGCAAGTGAGATTGGATTCTCCACATCTTTAACCGCAGCTACAGAACCAAAGTCTAGATTCTTTCCATCGATAATCATTGCATCAAGCTCTAAAACACCATCTTCGTTGGGGTAAGACCCTCTTCCACAATTCAGTTCACCACAGCTTTCCATGAATAAGGTACAGGCTTCAGCAGCATCGAGAGCAGAACCTCCATTTATTAAGATTGAATATCCTACAGCGGCTGCTTTTTCTACGAAATCCATCCCTACAGGAATTCGCTCATCTTTCCATTTTCCTGCGCCGCCGTGTACAATAATCAATGGCAAATTCATAAGATTTTCACTCACTTGATGTATAACACTAAGGATAGTAAATGATAATCTTACCGCTTAGAAATTATTAGGGTCCTGCATATGAATTGTGAAAGAAGATAAATACACTCCTGCTACTCCAGATTTAAGGAGAAACAATTATGGCAATTGATGAAGGACCAAGTCCTGAACAGGTGAAACCACGGAGTGAATTCGAACAAGGTGTGGTTGGTCTTGTAGATAAGACAATCAACCTTTGGGGGAGACGATTACCGCAATATATTGTGATGGTTGGCATAATAGGAGTCGCTCTTGTTGCTATTCAAGCAATAATATTAATTGCTATCTATGGATTGAGCGGTTATTATTTGCTGGAATTCATCGGAACATCTCCACTTGAATCGGTGTATAATCTGCTACTCTACTCATTTCCTGTCGATGTATTGTTAGTGATTTTTTCTCTTTCTATACTCACTCTTGTTGTTCTTGCAATAGTAGCTGGCGGTGCAATTCATTATGCACTTACGGACTATGAGAATCCTGGTAGCGGATCAGTTGGTGAATCACTTTCTTTTGCTTCTGGTCGTGCTATGTCTCTTATTGGGGTGCAGCTTCTTCAATCGCTAATTGTTGTAGGTCTTGCTGTAGCATCAGCCCTCTTATTGTTTGTAGATATTCTGATTTACATTGCAATGATAGTTCTGATTCTTTATATTTCTGTTCGACTAGCCCCATCACAGGCTTTTGTGATAGCTGAAGAAAGATCATCAATTGATGCACTGAAGAGATCTTGGCAAGTCACAGGTGGCTTGTTTTGGCATGTATTTTTGTCACAGCTATTGATAGGGATCGTTGTCATTATCATCACTTTTGGGTTAACCTTTGCAATAGGATTCATTCTTCCGTTCATCGTTCCTAATCTAATCATAATCCTACTAGTCGTCAGTGCGATATCTAGCCTTGTTACAAGTTCGATAAGTTACATCTACTTAGCAGTGCTTTACAAGGATCTTGAAGCACGTGGTAGTGCAAGTGGCTCTGAATGGTGGCAATAGACTAGATTCTAGTCTGACCCTTGGGTCAGACTCGTTTCTCTTTTTTCTATTTTACTTCTTAGCCAAGCAGACTTTTAGGAGCGAGATAATGTACTATTATTGATAGGTATGAATGGAATTTCGTATTTGACCAGGGATAAGATTGAGGAGATTCATACAATCACTTTGCAGCTATTGGCTGACACAGGGATCCGAATTTCGAATATAGAGGCCAGGGAAATTCTTAGTAAAAAAGGATGTACTATATCCGGAGACCTTGTGAAAATCCCAGAATCATTAGTTAAAGAGAGTCTCCGTGAAGTTCAATCGACATTCTCAATATTTTCTAGAGATGAAGAAAAGTCATTTATCATTGGTCAGGATAAGGTGCTAATCAATCCAGGTTCATCTGCTGCTTATTTTAAAGATAGAACATCTGGTGAATTTCGAAAGGGGACCTCAAAAGATCTTCAGGAACTAGTGCATATTGTTGAGCATCTTGAACACATTGAAGCTCAAAGTACTGCTCTAATACCATCAGATGTTCATCAAGAACTCGCAGGTCTCTATAGACTTTATATTATATTAAAACAGTCCAATAAACCTATTGTAACTGGTGCATTCTCGAAAGCGGATTTTCATTTCATGAGGGATATGTTAGAAACTGTTGCTGGTGGGGTTGATGAACATGCAAAGAAACCCCAAGCCATCTTTGATTGTTGCCCTTCATCTCCTTTAATCTGGAGTGATACGACCTGTCAGAATCTTGTTGATTGTGCCAAGGCAAGCATCCCTGCTCAGATTGTTCCTGCACCTCTAATGGGGGTATCAAGCCCTGTTACTATAACCGGAACATTAGTACAACAGAATATGGAAATACTAAGTGGAGTGATTATTTCTCAACAAGTCAATCCTGGTACTCCTGTTATATATGGTGGAGCTATTGGGTCATTAGACATGCGATACGGTACTCCTCGTTTCAACTCAATCGAAGCAATAATTACAGCGTGCATGTCGAACGAGATTGGAAAATACTATGGGATTCCTACACATGCTTATCTTGGAACATCCGAATCAAAGGTTGAAGACTCACAGAGTGGTTACGAAACGGGATTAGGTCTAATTATGGGAATTCTCTCAAGGATTAATGTCATATCAGGACCTGGTATGCTATCCCAGCTTAATTGTCAGTCACTTGAAAAATTGGTCATAGATAACGAATTCTGTGGGTCTGCTCGTAGATTAATTCGTGGATCAGATGATTTACTCGTTGATGATATTCATGAATTGATAAACACTGTAGGCCCTGGAGGAGATTACCTTAAACAAAAACACACGCGAGTAAATTACAGGAAGAAGCATCTCATTCCATCTGATGTATTATGTAGATTAAATATTCATGCATGGCTCGATGAAGGCCAGAAAACGACCTTTGATAGAGCAAGAACAATTGTTGATGATATTCTCAGTCAAGAAAATATCACAGCCCTTTCCAAATCTACTCTTGAAAGTGTAGATCAAATTTACGAAACTGC
>Ga0307425_1001497_pt1 | contig 13885 bp, 7 predicted proteins | sample SalMarWE160330MG_FD_202152 | JGI IMG/M metagenome (GOLD analysis project Ga0307425, IMG submission 202152) | Salt marsh sediment microbial communities from the Plum Island Ecosystem LTER, Massachusetts, United States - WE1603-30 | ecosystem: Environmental > Aquatic > Marine > Intertidal zone >... | reverse complement strand
AATCATTTTGGAATGACCGCCGCTATTCTTGGTGGGGATTCCCTCATTAATATGGGGGGAATGGCAATTATCGAATCACATCTAGAACCAGATATTGGTATGCAATGTCTTGACTATTATCACAAAGGTTTCGAGGAAATTATTGAAGGCGTCTTTCTTGAGATGAACATGGTTAATGACCAAAATACTACACCTGAGATGTATATGGAGATGATCCGATTGAAGACTGCGGCACTTCTTGAAAAATCTCTTTTAATAGGCGGTGCAATGGCAAGAGCAACAGAATCTCAAATGAAAGCTCTTAGTGAGTATGGTATTAAGGTTGGTCAAGCATTTCAGATGCAAGACGATATTCTAGGTTCCTTTGGCGATGAAATGGTAACTGGAAAGGCAGCAGATGGCGATATCAAAGAAGGAAAGAAGACTATGCTTCTACTTGAAGCACTTAGATTATGCACTCCTGAACAAAAAGAAATTCTGAAAAAACATCTCGGAAATGACAAGTTGACGCCAAGTGAAGTTGAGAAGGTCAGAGATGTGTTCCGTGATTCTGGTGCTCTGGACTCCGTCCATAAATTAATGGCCGAGTTTCTCAGCGCCGGTCAAAATGCTCTTGATGAGGCAAAACCTCCACTAGATGAAAAATACAAACAATTCATGTTTGAGCTATCTGACTTTTTGGTGAAGCGAAACTATTGAGGTGGGTAGACTCTCTGACCTGATTCAATAACTCGCAAACTCCTAAGGACAACTTCTTCTCCCTTGGAGTTGAGTAATTTCTCCATATCTTCATAGACTCTTAGTAGGTGCTTTCGGACATATTTCAAGAAATCCTCTTTAGAATCTGCTAATGCATGATGCATTGCTTCAACATGATCAATTAGTGTAGGTTCACCAATGCGACGCTTAATCTTGATTCGTGAGGGCATACCCATTTCTAAATATTGGAGAATTTCTTCTGCTAGAGCTTTTGATTCGCTAACCACCTTTTCCCCTATGGGTTTCTTGAGGTTTTTCCGGTTCTTATCATCTTCTAGTGCTTTTTCAATGAATGCCTTCACCTCTTCGGGTGTAAGAGTTTCTTCATCAATTTCTGAATCGATTACAAGTCTTTTCCAAGCACGTTTTCCTTGAAAATCTACTGGAGAAATATATCCCTTCGCTTCCATGCTCTTCAGTTGTTTTTTAAACCGTTCTTCGGTCATCAAGGAGCTTGATGCAGACATAATTAGAAACTTCTGATACAATACGCCTTCGAACTCAATGACCGCCCAGCCAAAAGCGCGGACTACTGTTATCTCAATCTCTCTCTCAATATTTTCTATTTGCATCCCTATAGACACCTCTACCCCATTGAGGTCTCATGAATCAATTGATAATATACCTTTGAAAACATATGAAGATTTGCGGATGGGCTCTCTACCGATTTTTGGTAGAAGTTTCATGAGAAATCGAACATGTAGACTATTTTTCTTAGTCAATTCGATAAAATTCTCAAAATAAAAGAATATGAGGAGTAGTACTCAATATGAGTACCACGGCCTCACAGATTTCTGATTTCTCCAGTACTTGACTTATCGTTTGGACCTGCTAATGATTACTATGATTATTATCACAACCAGAGTTCCTCCAATAGCTCCAATCAATAACATTGGATCAAGTGGAACTGGTTCTCCTCCACCGCCTGTAGAGGTTGTTGTAGTAATCGTTTCAGTAGTAGTGGTGTCTGTAATTGTTGTATCCGTAGTAGTAGTTATGGTAGTAGTAGTGGTGGTGGTTGTTGATACCCACGTGATTGTATAGAATGCTCGAGTCGCAGTGTTTGCATCGTTATCAACTGCTTCTATGGTGATTTGAAGCGTACCACTGGTCACGTCTTCAATCAAAGCAGTATAGACATTTCCGCCTAAAGGTGCCATACTAGCCATCACCTCGTGAGTTCCATTGTTGTATTTCAAGGTGACAGCTGAAACACCGCTTGGATCTGTGACGATTACTGATACATTCACGATAGAGCCTTCGTTCGGAGATGTTGGATACCATGCAATATTGCTAATTCTTGGACCGACTTCATCAACTGCTCCAATATTATCTTCAGATCGATTACCAACTGCCCAGCTAAGGAAGTTCTCAAGCATATCGATGTTCTTAAAGACTGCGTCGCCATGGTCGAAATTACTGAAGAAAGTCGTACCAGCAACTAGAATTCTTCCTGTTCCAATCTCCTCGATTGCAGCTAGTGGAATCTGGGTACCATATTCACCATCCTTTACATCATCATAGACAACTGTTGGTTCAGGCGGTAGCTGATCTGTCTGATATCCCGTCGCATCTGCATAAAGAATTGGTAGAACTGGATCATCTTCAAGGAAGTAGAGGCTAGTTGGTGAGAAGAATGATACACTACTGACACCGAGAGTCATGTTGAGAGTGACTGTTGGATCAGGAATCGTATAGATGTCGTTGTACCATTCATGAAATGTTCCCTCCATGTAGACATTATCATCGTTAATCCTTATGTTCGAACTAATCTCCTCTAGAACATTATTCATAACGAGATTGTCTGTGTAAGTATCAAAGTCACCTCTTCCAGTCATCAGAATTGATTTATTACCACTCTGAAACCAGCTTGTAATTGCTGATAATTCATCAACAGTGTATGCATCATAAGCACATGTCATAATGAGAAGGTCCACTGTAGTCAGATTGCTTGCTGTGATTGGAGTAGTCTGTACAAGGAGCTCAAATCCATTGTTGGCAAGGGTCTGATTGAGTGCAGTTAAGTCATCAGTAGGAGTTGTATAATCATTTCCGTGAGCATAGTCAATCAGTGCAACATACTCGTAGGTGATAGTCACATCTGGAGCATTCAAGCCCAATGTTAGATTTGTGAATAATGACAGAACACCTACTATTGCCATTGAAAGACAGTTTTCGGTTAGCGTTTTAATTGTAGAATTGGTGGTAATTGCCTCTGAGTCACCAGCAGGATATGCATCATACACCATATCGTAGTATTGGTTTGAATATGTCGCATTATTTACAACCATTTTGCTCACATTTGTAACAACAAATGCTGATGGAGGTGCTAACGTAAAACTACCAAGATTGTCGTTAATATCCGTTTCATATGCTCCATGTCCAACCCACCACTCATCAGTATGTACTGGTATACATGGGTCTGCATAGTAATGTGACATTACTCCTGCAGCAAAGAATCCATCCTCCCAATTTCCTGCAGTGAAGTTGGCTCTTGCAAAATCATACCATTTCGCTGCTGCCCCAGGTGCATTCCCCGTCCCATCACTTGGGTAGTACAGGTGATTGTCCCAGTCTTGCCAAAGATCGTCTGGAGCAACAGAACCACTCAACAGGTCTTCGGTATAGAATAGGAACGCATCCGCCCAGCTTTCATTTCCAATATTTTCCACTGCTTTATTTACTATGAAATTGTGTGTCGCATGTCCCCAAGCATCAACTGTGGTAGGAGTTGGTAGAAATGCAATTGTTGTAAGAAGTGGAAGTATTAGGATAAGTAGAACTGCACTTGATTTCTTCATAACCCACCTGTTTCTATTTGGATGTTTTAAGTAGTGCGATTGACAAGGTCAATTGTCAACCACACCACCATCAATCTATTTGCGGATCTTTACTATGATTACAATTACGAGGATTATTCCAATGCCTGCTCCACCTGCTATCATAAGCAGGGTCATATCAAATGGTGTTTCGCCATTTGTCGATGATGTTGTTGTATTGGTTGTTGTTGAAGTTGTGTTTGTAACTGCAGTTCCAAGTATAAGTTCCGTTTCACCAATTGTGTAGACTTGGCCTTCATAGGTTGTTACAACAAGATAGGCATCTAGGATTGTGCCAGGAATAAATGGTCCAATTGTATAGATGAATTGATCCCATCCTCTCCCCATTCCTACTTCTTGCTCACCAGATCCATCATCATAGAAAATATCGACGGAGCGTATCTCTTTGCCAGATGTTCTTCCCATCCAAAAAGTAAATTCTACTTCATATCCTTCATCTTCTTCGTGTATTATCGAAGTGACATTTTCTATGATTCCTCTCATTGATATCAAGATTGGATTGATGAACTCTGTCGTATTGAAATCGAATAGATTTATTGAATATACAATCAACTCATAATTCTTTGTCACACCATCTCGGATAGTTACTGTACTACTTTCTCCTGCCACTTCCAACAAGTAACTATTGGAAGTAAAAATAACTCCAGTACGTACGAACATTGAAGAATTTATTGCGAGATTATAGGTATGATTATTTTTCAGCCCTAATGTGACACCAAAATTAGTATTTGGTTCAAGAATAGTTTCGGATTCAATCGATAGGTCAATTCCTAAAATCACGTCTGAAGTAGCGTTTTGAGTCATTCTACATGCCCTGCCAGGATTATAATTGGTAAGTGAGCTTATCGCATCAGCAAGATACTGCTCAGAAAGCCCCACATCCTCTCCTGCATCCCTCAAATTCTGGAGTAGCGTCTGGCTTGATTCAATCTCTGATTCCGCTTGCTCTCTAATCTCAAGATACCGATTAACCCAGACTTCTTGTCCATAGAGCATAGTGTTGTAGGGGTCTACAACTACTATTCTCTTGTTGAGAATTGCCTCAATAATATCAGCAGCAGTGACCCTTCCATTTGGACCACTTGGATTTTGTACGAATATTACATTCCTTATTCCATCATCTTTAGCTGAGTGAGTATCTGCAGCTCCATAGAAATTATCGAAAAAGCCATCTTCACCACCACCAAAAAAGAACCCTCGATTATTTACCTCCACTGCATCATAACCTAGAATATGCCTATTTTCATAGGTTTCTGCATAGTCAAATCCAATCGTTGGGTGACATAAACCAGCAAATCCTCCTTGGGCGTGGATTTCATCTACCGCAACTTGTTGGTCCGCAGTGAAAATATTTTCAGTTAGGGGGAATCCTAATGTGTGTTTGACAGATGATAGCTCAGCTCCGACAATAATTGGCAAATCGATGTCGTTTGCAATTGCGATATCGCGCATTGCTAGAGCTCCCGTAATTCCACCGACCGTAACTGGAACATCGTGGGAATGATCAGTCATTACAAAGAAATCATACTTAAGCCTCAATCCTTTTTCAAACATCTCCAGTGGTGTATTGGCTCCATCACTATGGGTTGTATGATCGTGGATTGCTCCGGTGAACATCCCATAACTTTCAATCTCTGATACACCTAAGTCCGGTCCGGGACCTACAGTAATTATTGCCTCTTCTGGAATATTGGCAACTCTTGCTGGATTACCTGCCAGCCAGTCAATTACATTCAATGAGAATTGAAAGTGTGAATCTCCAAAGCCTGCTGCATTTTTTCGATATATGTAAAATGGCGAAGGCCCCCCAACACCAACAACACGACCTAAACCCGACTCAGAGGTTGCTACTACTGAGCCTGCAGGTGCATCAATTACAGATACAGCTGGAGTTAATACAGTCATCGTTGTAGCTTTGATGTCTTCAGCACCTAGTTCTAAGATAGTTACTCCATAGGTAATATTGTGAGTACTGAAGGAAGTAATTGTATCTATTACTGTATTCAATGTGAAGGTAATACCATATCCAGTAGCGAGTGGATTGAGATTAGTTCCCCTAAAATTCCACCAGTTGTTCCCATCTGCTCCAACTAGTAGTAAGCCACCCCCATTGCTAACAAATGTCTGGATAGCAGTAATTTCACCGGCGCTGAGTGCAACAAATGGAAAGAAGATGGCCAAAATATCATAATTATCAAGTATTCCTGAATCTAAACTCTCGTTGAAGTTCGTAGATGAACTATATCCATTCTCACTTAACATCCAACTGAACATCGAAGCATTTCCTGGTGCCCATAGGCTACTTCCACCACCACAGTGAGCCTCATCAAACAGAATTGTTTTTGGCGTAAAACCAGCAATTTCATTTCTGTTCAAGGTTTCTGTTACTGGTCCCGCTATTGAATAATCAATAGTTGATACAGCTGGAATCAGTAAGACTATCAGAAAAATCAAAGCCAAGTACTTCAGTACAGTGTTTCGTTTCATCAATTTCACCAGCAGGCTATGTTTCTTTATAGTAACCCCGAAATAAAGATTACTTAGTACCTTTTATCAAACAATCAGTTTCATATTGTAACTAATATCAGTAAATATCATCTGCATAAAAAAAGAAGAGTTGTAGTCTGGGAACTCCCAGACTACTTCAAGTTAGATTATCGCTTCTTAGCAACAATTACAATGATGATGATTACAACAACAGCAACTCCGCCAATGATTAGTAGAGTTGTCATGTCAATTGGTAATCCACCAGTTGGTGTTGTGGTTGTACTTGTTGTTGAAGTTGGTGAAGTTGGCTCAGGTAATGCTGGAATGTGTGTAATACCGAAGTCAATAGTGTTCAACACGAAGTTGTAACCATCAAGAGTGACGTTCTTGTAGGTATCGCTGAACATTGGTTGGTATCCACCGTATGGTGATGCACCAGATGCAACAAGACTTCCAGTCTCATTATCGCCAGCAGTCATCTCTAGAGCTACAGCAACGAAGTTACCTGTATCACCAATTGTATGAGCAATTGGGTCAGTGGTGTCTCCATCAGTAATGGTTGCGTTTCCACCGTACATGAGGATTGGGTAGATGTCGTCGTAGCTATGTGTTTCTAGATCTGTTGGGTCAGTTGTGGCTGTACCATTTCCATAGTAGATTAAAGTTGGACCATGCATCAGGACCTTTGATACACCAACATTAATAGCTGCTACAAATGAATCAGTACTTGTTGTATTAGCAACAGCACGATAGGGTGAGGCACAATTGCTTACTGGGTCCTCAATAGCTGTGGGCTCACCGTAGATGTGGGAACCGACTGCCTCGAGAATCATGGTCATGTTGTCGTTGTTCCATTGACCTGCATCAGGAGCAGCTGTATAATCCGAATCGTATCCGATCCACATGAATTTGTTACCAGCATTGAACCAAGCGGCAATAGCTGTTACTTCAGCAGCAAGGTATCCATTTCCAGCTCCATAGATTGAACCTGCAATGAATCCGACTGCACCAGTTAGGACTGTCGAGTTGATTCCACCTTTTGCCCAAACAACATCATAACCCATTGCGGTTAGATTACCTTCAAGGCTTGCGTCAAGTGCTTGCACTCCTGAATCTGTAGGTGCTTGACCATGAGAATAATCGAAAACGATTTTTCCCGTGCTCACAGCAGCTGGAGTGCTTGCAGCTTGAATAGCTGTTGGAATAGATAGAACCGACGCAAACAGTGCTGCAATCACGAACAGTGTCGCAGCTTTTCTTCTATTAATTTGAGACATTTTGAGTACTCTCTCCTATCATAAAGATAGCGTCGTATTGAATTCTTAATGATATACATCCCCTTTTGAACTCATCGAATCGCCTGTAAATGAAAATTCACGTAAAATATCGAATTTTCTTTGGTTTAATTTCTCCTCCAGTTAATGGGCTAATTAATTGATATATCACTTTCTTGAGTGACAAACCTTAATTACTGCAACATTGTACTCGTACAGTCGAACAGATTATATCTGAGAGATGAAGACACATGAGTGAATTTGAAGCAACTCGAAATACTCGAACCATGATGGTAGCTATCGTGGTTATTGTAATTATTGGTGTTGCTGGTGTTTCTATCATGATGCTAGGATTTCCTCCAGGCTCCCCTGGCAATACAACTGAAACCACCACTACACCAACTGGTACTACAACTACTGAACCGACTCTTGCACCTGGTGATGTAGAAATATCAATTCTTACTCGACATGATATTTCCATCCAAGGAAAATATGAATCAGCTTTCCTAAAAACAGATTTTGCCAAAGAGAATCATATTGTAAATATCAAATGGAGAGCCCCTGCAGACGAATTCTGGGATGATTTAATTTCTGATGGTCAAGCTGATGTTCTCTGGGGTGGTGGGCCTACACTTTTTGACCAGCTGATGTTAGATGGATATCTTAAACCACTTACAAGTCCATTGATGCAAGCGGCTGCGGATAGAATCAACGATACAATTGCAGGTGTTGAAATGAAGAGAAACAATACTTCAGATCAATTAGTATGGGTTGCCGCAGCAATCTCAACATTTGGATTTACTGTCAACCATGCATTCCTTGATACATACTCACTTCCAACACCAACTACTTGGACTGATCTCGCAGAACCTATTTGGGCATCACTGCTTCCTACTATTCCAACCATCGCAATGGGTAATGCTCCTGGTACAACTTCAAACACACGTATCTACGAGATTATTACTCAAGCATTAGGCTGGCAAGCAGGATGGACCAATATGGCACGGATGGCTGGAAGTGCAGAGATTTACGGTACATCAGTCGACACTCAAAATGCGGTAGAATCTGGTGATGTAGGTGTGGCAATGTCAATTGACTTCTATGGCTATCTGTCACAGTACATAAATCCTGATTGTCAATACATTGTTCCTGAAGGTCAATCAATTGTTAATGGTGACCCCATTGCAATTGCATCCACAACTACCAAGCAGGATCTTGCTGAAGGCTTTGTTAACTATATCCTGAGTGCTGAAGGGCAGGCTATATGGCTTAGTAATGACTTGCGAAGAATGCCTGTAATGAGAGAGGCATTTAATGTGCCTGGTGTTTCTGGTGTGGATGACTTGTATCTTGCATTCAATCAAACAACACAAACTGTTGGAATTGATTTCAATGATACACTATCAACTGCAACGAATAGAGCATTCATCAAATACTGGGAATCGGTATTCACTGATGCACATGCAGATCTTGTCAACTGCTGGAGTGCAATCTATAATGCTTATGACGAAGGCAGGATTAACGCTGGTGAATTGAATTCATACGCTGATCAGATGAGCGCTATGCTCACTGTTCTTGATGCTAAAAGTGGATTGCCGGAAGAGTTCACAATCGCATATGCAACAGCTATCAACCATGACATGATCTATGATTCCGCATATGCATCAACGATGCAATCACGATGGACTGCAGCCGCTCATATACAGTATCTAAATGTAAAAGCTGCAGTTGATGCAGAAACCTAGAAACAATAGGTGGGAAGAGAGTTGATTGAAGACGCAGTTTCAGAAGACCAGAGGGATATTGATGATGAATTAATCCCGGATACTTTCCGGGAAAACATCGCATCGATCGTGGTCAACTTTCCTAAGAAACTAGTTAGAGGTGTCCGAAAGATCACTGGAATTGGACCCTGGTTTGTACGCCGAGGTTCAGGTCTACGGGAATTTTCACATGAACCTGGACCAAAACTGCGTGCTAGTTTGATAAAATTACGTAGGGAGCTTGACACCCTGACTTCGGCCCAGCTAGCTGCGGTTATAATTACTTTCACTCTCTTTCTTATTTTGCCACTTATCAGTGTGGTAGCATTCTCTTTCACTGATCCAGTCACAGGACTTCCGTCACTATTCCATTTTCAGAATCTGTTTTCTGACACGAATATTTGGCCGTGGTACTATGATACAATTTCTGATAAGTGGTATTTCTTTTCTGACACAAGAACTGTGATTGTCGGTACTACCGATATAGTGATTCAAGGAATGGATTTTGGTGCTATCATTAACTCTGTGTACACTGCAATCCTAGTCACTTTCTTTTCAGTGATTCTTGGCGTGTTCTTAGCTTTTATTGTAGCAAGATATGACTTCTTTGGAAAATCAATAATTCGCACTGTGTTGATATTCCCAATTCTTGCGACTCCCTTTGTTGGAGCAATAGGTATCAAATCATTTCTTGGATTAAATGGTTTCATTAACAATTTGTTCTATGATACCTTGCATATATTTCCGCTACAATTGCAGCTTAAGGGTTTGGCGGCAATAATTTTTGTGCAATCATTATCCTTCTTCTCACTAGTGTATCTCAATGCCTATTCATCTTTCATGGCTATAGATCCTTCATTGGAAGAACAAGCAGAGAATCTGGGTGCAAGAGGAACAAAGTTGTTCCGGTCAGTAACACTACCTTTAGCAATGCCTGGAATTCAAGCTGGTGCCATCCTGACCTTCATTCTCAGTATTGAAGACCTTGGGACGCCAATTGTATTTCAGGAAGATGCTCAAGCGAAGAATACGTTAGCATTCCAAGTTTTTGATTCTTTTGCTTCGGGTTCTTTGGGTATAGATCCAAAAGGACCAGCTATAGGGATTATACTCCTTATTTTTGCTCTTTCGGGTTTTCTCGCAATTCGAAAGTATGCAGGCGTCAGGTCCTATGAATCTGGGACAAAGGGAGGACAATGGAATCCACGAGTTCGAAGATTAAGCAATAGAACAACCGTTTTCCTATATGCGGTCCTCATTCCGTTGCTGTTTTTGGCATTGATTCCCCAGATTAGCGTAATCATGATATCATTTGCTGGTCCATGGACCAGTAATTCAGTATTACCAACTTCATGGACTCTTGATCATTATTCGATATTCTCTACGTATCCTTCTGTAACACAGTCGATTGTATTCACGCTTTTCTATGGCGCGGTTGCGACAGTATTTATTGTGCTTTTAGGGACAAGTGCTGCTTACATAATTGCCCGACGGGATATTCCTGGCAAGACCTATTTTGATTTACTAGTAACGTCCCCCATTGCTCTTCCGGGTATTGTTATTGCTACTGGTTTCTTCCTACTTTATTATAATACGCCTATCTTTCCAATAGATGCCCCTGCATTCCTAATCATAATGTCGTATACTGTACGGAAGTTCCCATTCACAGTTAGAGCGGCTTATGCAGGTTTGCAATCAACACCTGTTGTTCTTGAAGAGGCGTCTCAGAATGTGGGGGCAAGTAAGAATCAGACTTTTGTAAAGATTACAATGCCCTTGATTGGTGTTAGTGTCCTTGCAGGGTCACTCCTGTCATTTGTATACTCGGTGAGTGAAGTTAGTACGAGTCTTATACTAGGAAGCTTGGGACCCGAACAAGCGCCTATGACGTATTGGACAAAAGAAGTACTCGAGTCTCACTCAGCAAGCTATTCAGGGTCGAATAGTGCGGCATGTCTCGGCGTACTGATGATGGCTATGCAGATGGTCGTAATTACAATCACGAATAAGATCTTGGGAACTAGATCTTCAGCTATGACAGGAATATGAGGTGATTAAATGGTCGAGATAAGATTAGAAAATTTGCGTAAAACCTTCGGAGATATTGTTGCCACCGATGAAGTCAACATGGTCTTGCAGGATGCTGAACTATCAACTCTCCTCGGGCCTAGCGGTTGTGGAAAAACAACTCTTTTACGACTTATAGCAGGCTTCTATGTTCCTGATCATGGAAGGATCTATTTTGATGAACGGGATGTGACAGGCCTCCCTCCACATAAACGAAATACTGGAATGTGTTTCCAGAACTATGCGCTCTGGCCTCATATGACTGTTCATGACAACGTAGCTTACGGTATGAAACTCAAGCGTGTTGAAGGTATGAAATATACTAATTCTGCAATCCAGGCACGAGTTAGTAATGCATTGGATTTGGTGCGATTAGGTGATTTGGGTCACCGACATATCCACCAACTATCCGGTGGCCAGCAACAGAGAGTTGCGCTTGCACGAGCGCTCGTAATCGAACCAGATGTTCTGTTATTGGATGAACCATTATCAAATCTTGATGCAAAGCTCAGAATTGAAATGAGAGAAGAAATCATTCGGATTCAGAGTGAGCTGTCTATCACAACTGTATACGTCACCCATGATCAACATGAAGCTCTTAGTATCTCTGATAAAGTGGCTGTTATGGATAAGGGCTACGTGCAGCAATTTGCTAATCCTAGAGAAATTTACTCTGATCCACAGACAGTATTTGTTGCTGATTTCATAGGTCAGTGCACTTTCATTGATGGGACAATTACATCAATTGGTGACAGTATTCGTGTTGATATACCTAATAATCAACAGATAGTAGGCCATACTACTATTGATGGGTATCCATTTCAAATTGGTGAGACTGTAAAAGCGGCAGTACGTCCTGAAGATCTTAATCTCCAGAAAGAACGACCTAATGATAATGAGATTGTTGGGCAGGTAACTCGTACAATCTACGTTGGAAATGCACTCGAAGTTTATTTCATGGTTGGTGATATTGCTGCAGAGGCTCTTCTTGACCCAGATTCGAATATCAAAGAAGGTGATTCAATCCATCTCTTTGCACCAGAAGATGAGGTTATGATTCTGCCCGTTGGAGGAGTCGAGGCATTACGCAAAGTTCCAGGGCATCCAATGGCTGAGAGTGCTCTACCCTCTAGCGTTGAAACGAATGTCTGATTACCACAGCAACTCCACGATCAAAGACTAGCATCTCACTACCACTAAGTAATGCTCTCCCTGTACCCAAGAGTTGATGTTGTTCATCTACAACTAGTACCTCTTCACCTGCCTTCAGATTAATACTTGCATCGATAACAAATTTAGCTAAGGCTGATTTTCCTTGTGCTACAAACTCTCCCGCATCTTTCTCCATTGTGATGATGAACGTATCATCGATATTATGTTGGAGTAAAATCTCTCCACCTTTGAAAGTAGGGGTCAACAATCCCGTTGTCGGAACAAGTGTGAATATTATATCATTCTCTAGAGTAACGTGTCGAATCTTTCCAGTGCTCTTCGAAAATACAACCCGCAAACCTTCAAGATCCGCGATATCTCCTATATTCTTACCCCATTGATACATTAACAATGCTCTTAGTTTTCTGATGTGCCAATCTGAATCCCCAGATTGACCCCTTTCTAGGGCATTGATTGTTTCCGAAGCAGATCTTGTCGTAATCACTTCGTAACTACTTTCAAGGTCATTACCAAGATGATTTGTAGGACTATCACGTTCAAACCATATTATCTTGTTGAATGAAATCATTTCCAGTATCTCTTGCAATCTACTCTTTGCCAAGCTAAGAGTTTTCGTGTCCACATCCTTTGAAAAGATACACTGCTGAGCCGGATGTACGTGTTCAAGCTCCCACGGAACAATACCCATTGGCGTGAAGAACAATAGGATTGTATCATCAGGTGTTCTAGTTCTAACTTCTGCGATTATGGTACTAGCAGTATCTGAAAAGGGTCGTTCACCAATATCTGGAACAATGACTACTGTGTCTGTGTTTCTGAAAGGATATCTCATCAACACTCTATTATGAAATCTGGAAATTTCTGGTCGCACTGCTGTTTCAGCACCTGTATAGAATATGGATGATGATTTTCCGAATGGATCTGATTCAACGAGCTGCCCCATGTTTTCGGTCATTACGTGAAGAGCTTCAAGTAGAGCTGGATGACTTCTAGCTCGTTGAGCAGCTAATTCGAACAGTTTCCCATCTGCAATGGCTTGCCTTACCCTTCTCATCTCTGCAGCTGAAACGTACAGATTGTGACGCATTAGAGCAAGAGTTTTCTTCTCATTTGGAAGACATTGCAATATACTCGCAGTGGTACTACTGCAAACTGGACATTCACATGGTAGTTCTGTAAGATCTTTGAGATGAACTGTTCCAGTTGTAAGGAGCATTCTTCCTTTTTCTGCAAATTTAGCATAGGATGCTGAATCGAAAAAGTCACACCCTAATAGAGCTGCTTGAGCAAACAGCATTGGATGACCGCATCCGAAGAGGTGCACTGGTCTATCCGGTGGGAGATACTTCTTTGCAGCTAGCGTCACTCGGACAATATCTGCATATCTGTACATCTCCATCAATGGAACAACACCTCCTATTGGGTAAACATCAAAATCCAGTGCTCCCATAGCTTTAGCTGACTGTTCTCGTAAGTCTTCGAAGATTCCACCCTGAACAGTCCCAGCAAGCATCATATCCCC
>Ga0307425_1001493_pt1 | contig 13901 bp, 10 predicted proteins | sample SalMarWE160330MG_FD_202152 | JGI IMG/M metagenome (GOLD analysis project Ga0307425, IMG submission 202152) | Salt marsh sediment microbial communities from the Plum Island Ecosystem LTER, Massachusetts, United States - WE1603-30 | ecosystem: Environmental > Aquatic > Marine > Intertidal zone >... | reverse complement strand
CCATGGCATGGGTTTTCCGTCGAAAAAGGCGGAGTTGAAGGGAGAAGGACAGGTGTAAGGATCATGCGTTTGATATGTGTGAAGGAAGAGAAAGAACCGTTTGTCCTTGTTGTTGTTCAACCATTGATTGAAATGGTGGAACAGCTTCTCTGCCGAGCGTGGCTGTTTTTGGGAACGCTTGAATTCCCGATAAAAATCAAATCCCTTGGAAAATCCAAACCTGTGACTGACTAATGCTCCTCCTGTGATAGCGTGTGTGAAATAGCCGTTTTTTCTGAGCAGATCGGCGAGAGTCACAATGGACAAATCCAAATGGGGATTCGCCTTGTTCACTCCATGGTTTTTGTTGTCCAGAGCTGTCAGCAGCGACATGTGGGAAGGAAGGGTCCAGGAAGTGCTGCTGGTGGCATTGTTGAACAGGACTCCATCCGCGGCCAACCTGTCCATGTTTGAACTCGTTTCCCTTTCATACCCGTAACATTTCAGGTGGTCAGCCCTCAGGGTGTCCAGGGAGATCAGGATGACATTGGGTGCAGGTGTTTTTTGAGTGTGGGACATTTGGGAGCGATAGACTACAGGATTTTCCCAGTAGGCAAACTCTACCTCTTCGGGAAAGGTGTCTTCAGTCGAGCTTCTATTGGGCGAGGAAGGGGGAGACGTCGTGATGAATTTTATACGAAGCTCTATGTCTGCATAAGGCGAAAGGTCGATTCTTTCCTTGAACACATCTCCGTAGAATTTCCTTGTGTACGGAATCACGTTCTTTGAAAAAAGGACCTCCTTTTTCCCCTTTCTCTCTAAAACGACCTGAAAATTCACCTCTTTCCCCGCTTCCTTCCTATATGCGCTGAAGATTCCATACCCAAATTCTAAATGTGAAGAGGGCGGGATCTTCAATTCAAATTGGAAAACAGAAGAGGGAGGAGCGAGAATCACATTCAGAGAATCTTCAAGGATCCTTATGGACAAATTTGGAGAGTAGCCGAGGGTAACCAGCTTTTTCTTTAAATTGTACGGATTCAACTCGATGGGCATGTCGCGCGTCATTGACTCTTGCTTCATTTTGGCAAGAAGCAGAACAGCATTTTTGGTCGACTCTTTGACAAGTATATCTGTGAGGTGAAAATGATCTTTTTCTGTTTGGCGAGATCCGTTGGAGATCAACAGATTGTGTTTCCCCTTTTTGTCCATGACTTCGAAGGCGTATGTATTTTGGCAATCCGAAGCGATATTTTCAGTAAAGATCTTTTGCCCATCGAGAAATACGCTGAGGTCGGAGTTTATAACTGGGGAATGGCCTATGATTTCCACCGTGTATTTTCTGTTGGACTCGAGCTGAATTTCATGCTTTTGTCCCTGAGAATACGAAGTTTCTCCGCGGATTCTGGTGATGCGTTCGACAGGTTCCCCGTAATACTCCGCGGTCAAACGATCTGATGCAGAAAGTGACGTCCCATCCGGAAGCGAGAAAAGGACAAGATCTCTCATGGACTTGATCGAAATCTTATCGACAAGAATGTCTTGTCCCGGCTGACCAGAGCTCTTATCTCCGCGTTCGACTTGCAGGGAGATGCTGTTCCAACCTAACCGGGCCTGTCCGGTCAGGGTATAGCGCTTATAGGGCCCTATGATTATCGTTCCGATGGAGTGGCCATCCAGCTCGACGCGCATGCGGGAATTCTGCGCTTCAGGATCCCTCTTCTCTGCCCATATCTGTATAAGGAAGTCTCCAGCAGGGAGGAGGACCTGTTGACCCCATTTTCTCTTCGCTTTGAGTATGAACAATTCGGCCTGATCTGAATCCTGCTCAGAAAATTTTTCGAATTCGTATTCTCCTTTGTGGAGGCGCCAGCTCAACGCATCGGGATCAGCGGCTTCTTCGAAGGGAATATCTTTTCTTCCAGCGCGAATGCTCAAAATGCCTTGGGGCTTCTCCGTGTCCCAAAAGAGGACAGGCCTTTGCGTGCTCAATGTGTAGTATGTTTGTCCCTCAAGATCCAGCGGCACGAGATCCTTAACAGACCAGTTCTGTCTGACTTTTTGGAGCTTCTTTTCCAAAACTAAATAGGGAGAAGCCACAATGTGTTTTATTTCCAAACGGTCAATGAACCGATAAAGATCGAATTCTTCATCGTGTTTACCGGAACATGCGGCGTACACGATAGCGAGGGCGAGAAGGAAAAAAATCCGGGTCCATATTCTCATTTGAGCACAGTCCTTAGACTCTTTCGTATTCTAGACCAACCTATGCCAAACATCAATCCGGACTTGATGAGGATCATGTAAACAGCTATAATAAAAAAGATTTCTCTGTCTTTGTCCGTTTAAAAAAGAACGGAGAGGAAGGTCTTGATGAAAACAAACTTGTGTGCGGTGATTCTTGTGTTGGTGGCGGTGTTCCTGTACTGCTCCAAAGAGGCCGAATCCCCGAACGCGCCTGTATCTATCGGAGCTGATGAGTTAAAACCAGAATATCCCATTCAGGGGAGAATTGTGTTCCAATCGGATATGGATGGGGACAGAGAGATTTATTTAATGACCCAGGATGGGGTGAAAAAACTGACGGATAACGACTGGGATGACGAATTCCCCAAGTGGTCTCCGAATGGGCAAAGGATCGCCTATTCGGCCAATCCTGCGGGGAATTATGATATTTTCACAATGGATGCGGACGGTTCGAACATCACACAGATAACATCTTCGCCAAAAGCCGAAGTCGAACACGCCTGGTTTCCCGATGGGAAAAAAATTGCCTTCACAATCGAAGAGCGCAAGAGACTCAGGAAGAGATTCTCGCTCTGGATGATCGATCTTGAGTCCAAAAGGATCACTCGGATCCTCTCCGAGTTTGAGGGATCGAGTGCGCTCCCCAATTTTTCACCGACCGGACTTTTGATCGCTTTTACGGGGAAGAAGACCATGGGATGGGATGTCTACATGTATGGGAGGCGGACAAAAGAAATCAGAGCGCTCACCGAGGGCGGAAAAGCCTGCCGTCCCCATTTTTCGAGAGATGGGCAAAGGATCGCCTACGTCTCTGCCGAGGCCGATGGGAACGGAGACATCTGGCTGATGAATCCCGATGGAACTGGCAAGATGCGGTTGACCGAAAGGGATGAGACCGCGGATTATTTCCCCTCCTGGTCTCCGGATGAGGAGTACATCGTCTTCAGTTCCTCTCTGGAACACCGGATCGACAGAGGCAACTGGACTCTGTTTCTGGTCAGAGTCAAGACCAAAGAGGTTTTTCCCCTTCTCGACAGCCCTGGACGAGATGTCTTTCCAGACTGGTACTAGGTCGATCCTTATCTTAGAAGTCGAAGCCCAAATCAAGACGAACCCAGAGATGGTGTTTGTTATGAAAACATAGACACAAAAGGACGAGAAGCTAGGGCATTTTACGAAAAAGGAATTTCCACAGATACTCTTTGGGGACACCCAGGAATTTTTCCCGCCACACGCGGTCGCACTCACGGCAGGTGTCGAATTCTTCGATGTCCTTTTTGAGGTGCTGTTTCCGCAAGTGGACCATTTTTTCGTTGTTCCAGATCTCGGCGAGTGACGTGTCTTTGACATTGCCTAAGATATAATAGCCGAAAAAATCCTGGCTGCAGGGTAGAACAGCCCCGTCCCAGAATATGACCATCGCATTCCAGAGAAACGTGCAGGGCGAGAATGTCTTCTTCTTGTGTTTCATTTCGACCTCGCCGGCCCAGTTATGAAACTCTTTGATGACGAGCTTATCCAGCGGAAAGTCTTTAAAATTTTCGAGGAAAGCCTTCTGTTTTTTAGTGTCAGACTTGATCGCGGAATCGGGAAAATTAATGAGCTCGAGGATAGTGTATGGTTTTTTGCTCTTCAGCTCTTTTTTGATCTCGAGAAATCTCCGGATGTTATTCACTGTTTTATCGAAGTCGCCGTTCACGCGGATACTTTCGTAGGTTTCCTTGTCATAACCGTCAAAGGAGAACGAGAGCTGGTCGATCCCCGTTTCGATCATTTTGCGGGATTTTTCCTCATCGAGTAGCGTCCCGTTAGTGTGCAGTTTGGTGCGGACATTCTTATTTGAAGCGTATGCGGCCATGTCGAAAAACTCCTGATGGAGGAGGGATTCCCCTCTGTGGAGGAGGTGAACATCATAGACCCAGGAAGAGGCCTCATCGATGATCTTCCGGAACAGCGCCATGTCCATGAATCCCTTGTCCCCTTTTTCGAGGTCCTTATTGGGGCACATGACACATCTGAGGTTGCAGATGCTCGTCGGCTCGATCCAGAGGCGGATGGGCATGTACTTCAGTCTTGTTTTTTTTGTCCTGTAATTCCAGTAGATCTGGAACAAGCGGTGGTAGTACCCCAATTTTTCCATGGCGGATCAGGACTCCATTATCCCAAAATTTTCGAGGAAATTGAACAGCCGAGCGAATTGTTCGGGTTCGATGTGTTCCGGCCGTACTTTTTTGTCGAGGTCAAGCTCGGCAAATACGTCTTGCAACACAGCGTCGTCGTATCCCGCCATGAGAAGGTTGTTGAAAAGTGTTTTTCTGCGGTGGCGGAACGACAATTTGAGGAATCGGCGGAATACATCCTCGTTCGATAATTCGAAAAGAGGTTTTTCCCGCTTCTTGAGCTCAACAAGAGCCGACCGGACTTTAGGGGGCGGGGAGAAGGACCCCGGCTCGACCACAAAACAAAGGCTTATGAAAAAAACTCTTTGGAAAAGGATGGAGATCGGTGCGAATTTTTTTGAGCCTGGGCCCGCACAGAGGCGGTCGGCCACTTCTTTTTGAAGGAGAAACGTGCATTCCTCAAAAATGGCCTTTTCATCCAGTACTTTAAACAAAACCGGAGAGGAGATAGAATAGGGAAGATTTCCTGCGAGCTTGACTGTTTTGTTTAGGCTTAGATCCTCTGTGACGAGCTCTCGAAAGTCAATTTTCAGGACATCGACATTGAGGATGACTACATTGGGGGGTGGATTTTTTTGGAGGGTTGGAAGCAGGATCCTATCCTTTTCGAGCGCGATGATTTTTCCGGCCTTTCTGGCCAGCGGAAATGTCAGCGCCCCCTTTCCCGCGCCAATCTCGATGATAACGTCTTCTTTATCTGGAGCGATCTGCCGGATGATCTTCCCTAAAACATGAGGATCTTTGAGGAAGTGTTGCCCTAGAGCCTTTCTCTTCGTTCTCTTCATCGGATCTTCAGGAGATTGCCATCGCAAGCTCTTTTCAAGGATGAAAAATAAGGGATCATTCGGGCCGCTTCACATTGGCCTTTGTATAGCGTTTTTTGAACAGCAAAGCCATAAGGAGCGTGTCGAGCAAGATCAGAAAATTCAGTTTGGTCTTACCTCGTGTCCGGTCGATAAACTCGATAGGGATCTCTGTCATCGTGAAACCTAAAAGGTAAACCTTGTACAGGATCTCGAGAACGATGGAGGGATTAACCGAGATGAGGTCATCCAGGTCGATCGCTACGAGGACCTCTCGTTTAAAACATCTGAAGCCCGAGGAGACATCGCGCACGGGGAGGCGGAATTTGCGCCGGATGAAGGCTCGCACAAAAAAGGTGATGATCCTGCGCACCACGTTTCGGTCCTGATCTTTTCCGCCTTTGACGAACCGCGAGCCGATGACAAGGTCGTAATCCCTGCATGCTTCGAGGAGTGCAGGGATGTGTTTGGGCTGATGAGAGAAATCCCCGTCCATTTCGACCACAAAGTCGGGTAAGAGCTTGAGCGCTTCTTTGAATCCGTCGATCCCTCCGGCCCCCCGGCCCCTTCGTTTTTTGCGGATGAGGGCATGGACTCTGCCATCCGATTCCGCCATTTTCTGGACGATCTCGCCCGTTCCATCGGGGGAACTGTCATCGGCGACGACTACTGAGAGGTCCATATCCACATCCAGCTCCAGGATTTCTTTGATGAGGTCCTCGATGTTCTCCCGCTCGTTATAGGTGGGGATCATCACGACGGCTTTTTGTTTTTGCGGGCCATTCATCGGATCATCAGATCAATCTTTGGATCTCCTCGAAAACCTGCACGGGAGTGATCTCCTCCATACACTTCATGTCGTCGCATGTCTGTTTGTAACAGGGAGAGCAGTCCACTCCTGCGTAGAGCTTGACACCCCGGTCGTAGAGGTCGATCTCCTGGGGACAGGTCGATCCGAAGAGGGCGATGACCTTTTTTCCCTGAGCGATGGCCAGATGCATTCCCAGCGTGTCTGAAGTGACGACGATCTCCATTTTGGAAAGAAAACCGGCAAATTCGAGGAGAGAATTGTCATTCCCCGTGTTATACACCTTGTGTTTCGAGTTTGTCTCTATGATTCGGTTTAATTCTGTCTCCCTCTTGCCTCCCAGCAGAAATATGTTGGCTTCGAAATTTTTGCACAAAAAATCAATGAGTTTTAAATATTTCTCGACCGGCCATTGTTTGGTTTCGAATTTGACTCCCGCGCCTGTGTTCAATCCAATAGCCAGAGTGTCGTCCTGGATTTTGTGTTTATTGAAAAAATCCCGGGCTCTTTTATTATGGTGATCTCCGATCTGAAATACATAAGGGTCCCTCTTGTATTCGACCTCGGCAGTTTTGGCAACGATCTCCTGATAGGTCAACGTGTTTTGTTTGAACTTAAGATCATCATCGATGCCCAGTTGATAGGCATATTCCGCTTCTGTGTTGAACGGAATAAGATTCCCCAAGGTGTTCATGCCAAATCCGAATTTATGAGGGCTTTTGACCAGAGTCGCTATTGAAGTTGACGGAGGCTCTTTGTCGAGGGAGATCAAGACATCGAACTCCTCCACAGCAAGAGGAACCAGATTTTCTAGCTTGTAGGGAAAGATCCTGTCGATCAACGGATTATTTTCAAGAAGCTCTAAACTCTCCTCGTCCACCAGCCAGGAGATGTGGCTCTCCGGGTATTTTCTCTTTACGCCATGAAGGATGGCTGTTGTCCTCAGGACATCTCCTTGTGCCCGGCATTTGATGATCAGGATCTTTTGGGGGAAAGCTTTGTAGTGGGGGCATCCATCGCAGATGATCTTGTATTTACAGGGCTTGTCTCCCCTGAAATATAAACAATCTGCTTTGATCAATTCACTTATCCTCGGGATCTCGTTTGATTCCTATTTATGCCACAAATCCTCCATAAAAACAACACTGCCTCTTCATCTCCATCCGAGGATTTTGTGTTGGAAAGGGAGATCTTGGATTTCTCCCAAGACTATCCTCCTGAGTTAGAAGGATATCCCTCACAGTCCCATTTTACTGCCTAGGTCTTTGAAACGCGGGTCGTTATTATCACCTCTGAGTTTGCTGAGACTGAGATAATCATTTGTGAGGGAAGAGTCAAATGGAATGATAGAGGTGAAGATTGGGTATGACGATGTACCCGGACGGATATGAACAACAGTACTACTGATGGGAAGCCGGAATCGCTAGCCTCTGTCTTGCCTCTTCAACCTCATCGATCCCCGGGTCCGCATCCTTCCATAGGTCGAGGAATTTCTTGTAAAATCCTTACCATGAATCAAAGTTTGAATCATCAAGAAATGTCCTCAGAGTGTGGATATTCATTGCTCTTAAGATGGCAAAAACTTCAGGGCAACAGTCCGCTCTAGCCTTATATCCTGTGCCTTGTAGACAACGCCCATCCCCCCTTCGTCCTGTGTTTTCCAGCGATTGTGCTATCAACTGCAACAGGGGATATTATTGTTTTCGTTACAGAGATGGAAATATCCTCATGTGAACCAAGACGGCTACAGCAATCTGCACAGAAAGAAGCTGTCTGGGGACTAGATGATTTGTACTCAGGGCATTTCATAGCCCCTCATTCCCCTTATATTCAGATAAAAAAGGGCAATATACTATCCTTTTTTCCAAAGTTCGCTCAGGATTTCTTCCTTTTTTTTCCCGAGATGCTCTACAATATCCTTTAAAATACTGCTTAAAGTCCCGATCTTGAGACTCTTGTGTTTTGGGATGGTATGTGATGCTCTTCTTCCGAGATTCTTGTCAAACGTAAATGGCTTCCTGTTTGTCTAGTGATTTTATAGTCAAACTTGTTTAGCAATCGAGCCAGTTCACCACCACGGATATCTATGGGAAACTTCATAATGAAAGAACTTCTTCTTTGACTTGGTGTAGCCTGATTATCCGGGGCATTGCATCCTCTTCAAAATGACAACGGATAGCGTCCTTCACGGCCTCTTTGAGTTCCTCCATGGTTTCCGCCTGAGTAAAGATTGAATGTCCCAGAGCTTTTGCTTCATATCCCCCTTCAAGTGACTCTTCAACTACAAAGATTATTTCATCGTTCATTCGGCCTCCCCGGTCCTTTATTATTCAATAATGGCACATCATTTTAGTGTGGCTTTTAATTATTATAGAAGAGCCCGGAAACGGCTGTCAATTCCAATTAAAATCTTCCAAGACATTTCCACTCCTTTAAACTCTTCCCCTCTAAATAAGACATGGCAATGAAGGTCTGGTCATCCGCCTCCTCAACCTCATAAACCGTGCAGATATTCGGATGATCCAGGGCAGCGGCGGCTTTGGTTTCGTGGATAAACCGCTTTTTGGCCTCCTCGTCACGAGTGAGTTCTGAGGACAGGAATTTGAGTGCAACAGTCCGGTCTAGCCTTGTGTCTTGAGCCTTGTAGACAACACCCATTCCTCCTCTTCCCAGCTCTTTGAGGATTTTGTATTTGCCTGCAATGGTTTTGCCTGGGGAGAGAAGAGTGGGCGCTTTAAGGGTTTTTGTGAAGGACAGAGGGATTAACTGTGTCCCGCACTCTTTGCAGTACTTCGAATCATCGAGATTCTCTGCATAGCACTTGGGACATTCGGTTACCATGAATTTCCCTGTAATTTGCTAAAGAAAGAATATCAAGGTATAAAGCAAGGGTCAATGCGTCGCTATTCTATCTGATAAAATACGCTCGACACAAAAGGTCATTCTTCATACTTCGCCATAAATCTTATTTTTACAAATGGATATTTGGTGTATGTCTCGCCTGATTCGAAAATAATAATGACATCTTTTGTTTCAGTGTTTCTTCTCATCCCAAATTTGGGCTTATTTGGGATTTCTGTATCACTAGGTTTGTAGTACAAATACTCTCCAAGTATATTGCAAATCCGTTTCCCCTTTTGTCTAATGCTTAGATAATACAAAGCTTGATGAAAATCTTTTAAGATCTCGAAGTCATATTTGCCCTTCTTAAGAATTGCATCTTCGGTTTTTAGATCAAACGGCACATCCACATTTTTGAAGTAATACACTCTTTCCCATTGAGCCATACCGGGGGAGACTAGCAGAGAAACAAAAATGACCGTTACCAGAATCCAAAGAACTTTTTTCCTCAATATAATCCCCTCCTTTTATTGTTTCGATTTATTCAGACAAAAAAAGACATTTAAAATTTTATAAAGGAATCTTTGACTTGAAAAAATTGTATCATGGAACAAATATAATATCAAATTTATCTTGTACGAAGAATGGTAGATCAATCCCGCGAATGGATCGAGATAAAACGGACCGTTCGGGAAACGGGCCCAACATTTCGATAGAGAAATCAGCAATTGGGACACTCGAATGTCACCCGGCACGAATTCAGGGATGCTCTCTACATCAAGGTATTTTGTAATCAATGCAAAATCTGTTATCTTATAGAATTTGTAGATGAGGAGGTGTGAACTATGCTTAAGCCCAATCTTTTTACCGTAGGTTTTATCTTTCTTGTCTGTCTTGTTTTATGTTGCTTCTCTGCAGAGAAAAACGAGACTGCGATAGTTAAAAGCAGTAATTATGATGATCTTGTTAGCTTATTTAAGGAATTCCGTGAGTTCCAAAAGCCGAAATGGGTGGATGGCGCACCAGATTACACGGCAGCCGCCATCGAGGAACAGCGGCGTGGCCTGAAGAAATTCCAGCGCCGTCTTGCCGCGATGGATGTCAGCGATTGGCCCATCCCCCAAAAGGTCGATTACCTTTTAGTCCGTGCGGAGATGAACGGGATGGACTTTTATCAGCGAGTTCTCAAACCCTGGTCGCGCGATCCTGTCTTCTACCTTCCCTCCCAGAGGGGCGCCGGTCCTGTCATCGAAATCAATCTGCGGATTCGCGCTGGCCTTCCTCTGTCTGAGGACAAACTCGATGAATTCAGAAAAACACTTAAGGCCATCCCAAAGATATACAAACAGGCTGAAGGGAATCTCACTGAAGCAGCCGGGGATTTGGCGGCCATTGCCATCCACTATATCGAGCATGAGGCTTCAAGATACCAAAGACTCGCCTCCCGGCTGGAAGAATACCATCCGGACCTGCTCCCTTATTGCGAACAGGCCGGGGACGCAGTCAGGAACTACGGGAAATGGCTCGAGGCCAACAAGCACAGGATGACAGCCCCGGCCGGCATCGGGATCGCAAATTACAACTGGTGGCTGAAAAACGTGCATCTTTTTCCATATACCTGGGAAGAGTGTCAGCTCATCGTTGAGCACGAGTACAGCCGGATCATCACCTTTCTGAAATTAGAGGAGCAGAGGAACCGCAATCTCCCCCCGCTTGTGGTGGCGGATACCGCAGAGGAATACTACCGCCGCCTGGATGAAGCCCTCAATTATGTTCTGGAGTTCCTCCGCGACGCGGAAATTATGACCGTCCCCGACTGGTTAAAAGCGGAGGATTACAGTGATCCCAACGATCCCACACGATCGTTGCCGACAAGTCCCAGCATCGACCATAAAGCACGGGAACGCGAGGTCCTTCCGGGTGAAACGCATGAGTTTATCGGCCATCTTTTCGACGAGGAGAGGTTAGAGCGTGATGACCGTCCGATCCGTGGGGTGCATCGACGTTACAATATGGATTGGATCCGTTCGGAGGGATGGGCCGCCGGCCTCGAAGAGCTGTTGATGCAGGCAGGTGTTCTTGATAATCGCCCGCGACGCGGAAGGGAGATCGAATACCTCATGAACGCTTCGCACATGAGTCTCTCGCTTCCCGATTTCAAAATGCACAGCAATGAGATCACTTTTGATGAGGCGAGACGGTTGTGTGCTGAGATCATGCCGTACGGCTGGTCGCAGGAAGACGAGCCCATGGTGTGGTACGAGCAGCAATCCAACCTGCGCTTTCCGGCGTTTCATACGGGCGTGGTTATGGGAAAGGCCCAGTTCATGAAGCTGTTTAGAGAGCGGGCCATGCAACTGGGCGATCAATTCGTTCTTCGGAATTTTATTGACGAGTTTCTGGCAGCCGGCATGATTCCCTTTTCCCTCATCCGGTGGGAAATGACCGGATATGACGACGAGATCAAAAAGTTGTGGTAGCAATTCTCCCTCATCAATCACCAGAATATAAGGAGTTTTGAATTCACCGGGATTGGGGCAAGTCCGGGTATGATGAGTATGCTGTTGGATGCTGATGATAAACGAAAAATGTTAAAAATTGGGACCAATTTTTTACATTAACAGTCAAATATCAGCAGATAAATACACAATTATTCGATTTATAATAAAAAATACCTCGAAAAAAGTTACTTTGTGCAGATGAAAGCAATATGGGGATACCAGTAGCCCGAGTGCAAGGGAACGGGCTTCACCGAAAAGCCAATCCTTTGAAAGATCTCCAGATATTCGTCCTGGCTCCGAAAGTAGAATCGTTCGCCCAGGGTGAAGCCGATCAGCTTGACAGCCAGAGTTTCCTGGAAAAGATTCCAAACATATTTCCATCGCGGCGCTGTATCCATCTCCTTGACGATAAGTGTGCCTCCCGGGGGTAAGGCCTCATGGCATTTCTGGAGGATGACCTCCTGTTTGTCGTAAGGGATCAGGTAGAGAACATCGACGAGCGTGAAAACGTCTCCTTGGGGGTATTCTGTTTCCACGACATCTCCCATTTGATAGGTGAGGTGCGACCCCGGGGCTTTGGTCTGGTTGGCCACTTCGATCTTTTTTCGGTCCAGATCGATGCCGATGACTTGTCTCGCTGGGGAACCAAGGCTCAGAATGTTGGGAAAAAGACCGTTCCCGCATCCGAGGTCGATGATCGTGCCCTCCCGGGGGAAATGCGATTCCAGGGCGATCAACGGGCAGATCTTCAGTTTGATCCTCAAGTAGGCTCGTGTGAGGAAAGATGCATCCCTGTAGAGTTCGAAGATATTTTTTTTATCGATCATGAGATGTTTCTGATGTGCCTTTGCGGCCTTTTTTTGGATCATTTGGGGAAAGTAAAGGTAAAAGCTGTTTGATGAGCGCATGAACGGTCATTGTCGATTCAGCTTTTCACTCCATATAGCGATTGTACCAGAACTGGAAGATGATCAGAGGCCATAACAATTGCCGGTGATTGTGTGCCCCCTGGAGGTGTTCCTTGAGGTATTTTTCGACGGTGGTCTGATTGAAGAATCCGTGTTTGTTCAAATTCGCGGGAGACAGGACATCCGTGACAAAATCCTTGAGCTCATTCCTGATCCAGACTCCCAGTGGGATATCGAAACCGATCTTTTTTCGTGTCAGAATTTCAGGAGGCAGATACGGTGCCATCGCCTTTTTCAGGATGTGTTTGGTCCTGAGCCCCTTGAGCTTCAGATCGCTGGGGATCGAGGTAGCATATTCGACGAATGTGTGGTCCAGGAAGGGCACGCGGATCTCCAGCGAATTGGCCATGCTCATCCTGTCTGTTTTTACGAGCAGGTCGTCCTGAAGGTAGAGTTTGAGATCCAGGTATCCCAAACGGTTCACGGTGTCTTCGGCCGAGCAGTTGTAGAGATGAAAAGAGACGGGGCCGAAGAGGTCTTCACGCCAAAGATCCTGGATGTCGGGAACGAACAATTTTTCTTTTTCTGAAGGGCCGTAGGCCCCCCACCAGATGATGTTGGCGATCTCGGGAGGGTAGTCGATCCCGGAAATGAATTTTTTAGCTTTGAATTCAAAACTCAGCCTTTTTCTGGAAGCGGGGAGGGTCCAAATGAAATTCTTAATCAGCCTGTCTCTTATGAGTTTGGGCACTTTCCTGTAAAGCCGCGCCACCTGATAAGCCTTATAGGTGTCATAACCGGCAAAGAGCTCATCTCCCCCTTCTCCCGCCAGAGCGACCGTGACGTATTGCCTAGCCAGTTTCGAGATGATGAATGTGGGAATGATCGAGGCATCGGCCAGGGGCTCATCCAGGTATTCGATCAGCGTGGGAACCAGATCTTTCACAAGCTTCGACTCCACGACAAATTCCTGGTGGTCAGTTTGGAAACGGTCGGCCACGATTTTGGCGTATCCCAACTCGTTAAAAGTCTCCTCTTTGAAGCCGATGGAAAAGGTCTTGATCTTGGAGACAGCCACTTCGCTCATCAAGGCTGTTATGGAGCTCGAGTCCATGCCGCCGCTGAGAAATACACCCAAGGGGACGTCACTGATCAGGCGTTTTCTCACCGATTCTTTCAGCCTCTCGTATATTTCTTCCAACATCGCCTCTTCACTCGCGAGGTTATTCGGGCCTCTTTCGTGTTTGACATCCCAATAGGGTTTGACTTGGATCATTGAGCCGCGAATGACCATCATGTGCCCGGGCAGGAGTTTATTGATTCCCTTGAAGATAGTCTGAGGGGCTGGGATGTACTCGAAGGTGAAGAAGCGCGACATGCTGTCAAAATCCAGCTCCCGGGGATAACCGGCCTGAAGGATGGATTTTATCTCGGAGGAAAACACAATGGTCTCCTCCGATTGCCAGTAGTGGAGGGGTTTGATCCCCAGCCGGTCTCTGACCAGGATAAGCTTATTTTCCTTTTTATCCCAGATGGCGATGGCAAACATGCCGTTAAGCCGGGAAACAAAATCCTCTCCTTCTTCTTCGTAGAGATGGACGATGACTTCTGTGTCGGACTTTGTGGCGAAGGTG
>Ga0307425_1001492_pt1 | contig 13907 bp, 6 predicted proteins | sample SalMarWE160330MG_FD_202152 | JGI IMG/M metagenome (GOLD analysis project Ga0307425, IMG submission 202152) | Salt marsh sediment microbial communities from the Plum Island Ecosystem LTER, Massachusetts, United States - WE1603-30 | ecosystem: Environmental > Aquatic > Marine > Intertidal zone >... | reverse complement strand
AACCCCGGCCCTATATTTTCTACAGAGCGCATCAAAGTTATTTGTGCCTGACAGGACGTGACAATTACTTTTTAGAAACGGCGCTATGCTGGTATGCCAGTCAGGCAATCGAATTTCAGGTATTACTGGGGATTGGCAGTTACTGGCGAGTTTGTGTCGTGGATAGCGGCTAAGGCGGCGGACCTGTTATCGGCAAAAACGAAAATCTCGCTAAGACCCGCTACTACAAAAATACACTTAGTGACTGTGCTGACATTGCAGAGAATAAGTTTGTGTCCGGCATCCCCCAGCATGCCCTGCAATATTAAGAGATTGCTGATGTTCCAGGAGTTTATGATCTCAACTTTGGAAAAGTCGACGATCACATCGTATTGACATTTGACGCTGATTGTTTCATTGAGATTTTTAAGTTCGTCCGCTCTTTCCGACCCGTCGGAAGGAAGCTCAGCAACAATGATATTTTCAGATAGATTTCGAATCCCCATTTCAGACTCTTTCCATTTACCTATTATCTTTCTGTGGGTTTGAAGGTTGTATCGGAATAAGTTTTGGCGGGGTTAAATAAAAAATTGATGTATTGGCCAGATTCTGCATGGTTGTTGAACGGGTTATTTGTTATCGGCCTCAGATGAGATGTCTATAGCAGCCTATGTGAACTGCCATCCGTAGTCATTTTTCCGGATAGACTCGCACTTCAGTGCGTTCGGTCGCCATCGCTACGGCCTGTGGTATATCCATGTAACGCAGCACGTTGAGAAATATGGGTCCGTTACGGTGTGAGTCGGGTAGATTCCACAATTCAAGTCCGGCGATGTCAGGCTCGAACAGCGACGCGTAGAGTACGATACCCGCCGTCAGTCGCTGCCCTTTAAGGGCGATCGGCACGTTATTTAGCAATTCGATTTGACCCGCGGTCTGAATCGCCCGCCGGACGTCCCAGACTCGCATGCCGTCCAGTGTCTGGCCGAGCAACATGAACCGCCGGCGGATCTGTGTTTGCTTTCGTTCGTCCGGATTCCATGCCGTTAATCCGATGCCGCGAGTGGTTGCATATGCCAGTACCGAGTTGTTGTCCTTAAGTACCTCGCGGATGTGGTTGAAGGCGTCTTCGTTTGGATCGGGCAACGTTTCGTCTTTGAGCTCATCGGCAAAACCGACGCGCATCGCAGACAGCCACTGTGACCATTGCTGCTCGTCCGGTACGTTCAGGACCACCTTATTGGGTCGTTCGATTCCGGGGCGGTGTGCCAAATATAAACGCAGCCGGACATGCGGCTGGCTGGTGAAGTCGAAGGCGCTTAAACAGATGCCGTTCCGTTCGGCGGAGAATACCCGCCTGATATTCAGCGGGCCTGCCTGCTCTTGTGTCGGCCAGCCGCCGAATGATTTTTCCCGAAGCATTTCGAGCAAGGCCTGGCATTTTTCTGCCGATAGCGGCGATAATGGTTGTTGGCTTTTTGGAACGAACGATTCGTGTATCCGCGTATTAATCTCGTCGGCAGGCAGCTCTTTGAAGACTTTTAGCTGCTCCGGCTCGAAAAACGGCACGGCGGGCTCGTTAATCAGGGAGCTATCGTTCTTTAAGAACCGATTGAACCACGCAAAAGCGCTAACGCGGAGTTGCTGCGTGTCCTTGTGCGGGCCCTCTGTGATGTTCAGGCCGAGGTTCTTCTCGGCGCCGTACAGCCGGTAGATATTCCTGACCTTCTCGTGCAGGCGGACGACCCCATCCAGCGGAAAGAGATTGTCTTTGTCGCTGTTCGATATTAGCAGTGGCCGGGGTGCCACCAGCGCCGCTACGAGCGGGTAATCCCAGCGGTAAGTATTGACTATGTACATGCAGTCGCAGTGGTCTTCGACGCAGCCGTCAACGACGTGGTTTTGAAGGTCGGTGATTCCGGCGACCGGGACGGCTACTTTGATTCGGTCGTCGAGCGCCGAAATCCACCAGCTATATGCGCCGCCGCCCGAGCGCCCGGTGACGCCGAACCGGCCGGCGTCCACTTCCTTGCGCGTCTGAAGATAGTCCAGGGCGCGGATGCAGTTCCACGCCTCGACTCCTGCTGGCGTGTATCCCCGGCTGTTCCACCACCACATTTTGTACCGGTACGTGCCGTGATGAATCCCTTCGATTTCGCCTAACTGCAGTGTATCGATGACCATGCAGACGTACCCGTTCCGTGCGAACCATGCCGCGTGGTGCTGATAGGCCGTTTTGTTGCCGAAGCTGACGCCGTCCTTCTTCACTGATGCGTGGCCGCACACGTAAAGAATCGCCGGGGCGGGTTTTTCGAGGCCTTTGGGAATATAAAGATTGGCCGTGACGTAAAGGCCCGGGCTCGATTGAAAGTGGATATTCTCGACGGTGAACTGCTCGTGATCGAGTTTGCCGGTGACGACCGGTTTGAGGTCTGTCTTTTCGGGAAGGGGATTTAGTCCGAGCATCTCGAACAGTTGCTCTCGATAGACTTTTCGCTTTGCCTGCCAGTCATCGAGCGATTTGACATCGGTCAGGCATCGGTCGCGGAGCTTCGCCGTTTCTGCCCGGAAGTAGTCGGCGAGCATTGCGTCGGCACGGCTGGTGTCGATAGCCGGCTTATCGGCAGCGCCGCACGGAAAAGCAATACAAATCAGTAAAAGCAGGATAAAAACCAGATGCAGAATTGTTGCTGGAAAAGCTGTTTTGTAATTTGAAGTCTGAGATTTAAGCTTTGGGTTGATTCGTTTAATCATTTTGGGCCTTTCAGGATGACAGCCATTCGTGAAGGTTTTCTTTAACGAAGTCGTCATCAGTAAGATGCGGATAATCGCAGATTATTCGGTCGATGCTTTCAGCCTGACCGTCTGACAGCCTTTCGGCGGGATCGAGTGTGGTGATTTCTTTAAGAAGCCCCTGCCGCTTCAATACATACGAAATACCCGAAATGCAGCCTCGGAATTGATTTTCGGCATCGAAAATCGCTTTGTTGGCCAGCGTCAATTGGCCGGCCAACGTGAGCAGGTCATGCGGGACTGGCGTCTTGTTTTCACGAATTATCTTAACACTTTCCAGGTGTTCGGCAGCCTTTTTCGTCCAACATGCCCACTGGCCCAATAGGCCACCAACGATTCGAAGCGAGACCGGCCGACCTGCGATATTGAATTCATATCGTGTGAGCAAATCGAGGATGATATTGTCATCGTTGCCGGTATAAAGCGCGATTTCATCGGCCCGACCGGAACGGGCAACGGCTTCGAGTACGTCGAGTGTTTGATATCTATTGAACGGAGCAATCTTAACGGCAAGAACATTCGGTATCATCACGAACTTTTGCCAGAACTCGGCGGGCAGCGTCATTTTACTGATTGTCTGCTGCAAGTAGAATCCCATAATCGGGATTACCTCAGCCACCCGACAACTGTGGTCTATTAGTTCGTCGATGGACTTTCCCTTTAGTGCCGTAAGTGAAAGCAGTCCGAGGTGATAACCGAGCTGCCGAGCTAAACTTGCTTCCTGTATCGCCTGCTTCGTATCGCCCACGATCCCGGCAATCATTATCGGCTCGTCGCGGGCGGCAGCACCGTAAGGTGTCCCTAACGGGAGGGCGGTAAATTGCCGGGCCGTCTCAAACGCCAGCTCCAGTACGGGACGATACAAGCCGATCTTCGGCTCGTGGATGGCAAATTGCGTCGTGTGGACGCCGACAGCCAGACCGCCGGCGCCGGCCGCCAGATAGTATCGAGTAAGCGCCCTTTGGCGACGCTCGTCGATTCGATTGTCAGACTGCAAAGCCAGTGGATGGGCGGGTATCACACAACCTGAGCGGAGCTTATTGACGATAAGCGAATCCATCATAAAATACTGTCCCTAAAATTTGCCGTTACGTATTTCGTATTTGGTCGGCTTGTTCAGTGTCTTTTTCCCGGCAGCCACCCACCCGGCTATCATGGAGACCATCTGCTCAAGGCTCGTCATCGTAGGACCGAACGTGTTGATGCAGTATGATGCGTTCGAGAGCAGGGCGGAGGAAGCCTCCAGGGAGACGAATTTTGGTTTTTTACCAAGTGTATCGCCGATTTGCTCGGCGAGCCTGCGAATCGGAATCGTCTCGGCTCCGGTGACATTCAGCACGGCCGGCGGAGATTTTGCCAGACTGATCGAGCGGATAATATAATCGTTGGCGTCCCGCTGCCAGATAAGGTTCACGGCGCCCATAGTCAAGTCAATCGGCTCATCGTTCAATATCCTGAAGGTCAGATCGACAATAATGCCGTATCGAGGTTCGTTGGCGTAGTTTAGCCGGATTAATGTCACGGGAGTCTTGTAAAGCTGCGAGAAATACTCGAACATCCTTTCTCTTCCGAGACATGATTGGGCGTATTCGCCGATCGGTCCGGGCGTGGTTTCTTCCGTTGCTCCGCGGCTGGCGATGTCGACGAGAGGATAAACGTTGCCGGTCGAATAAACCACGATTCGTGAGTTTTTATAATGCTTTGCCACCAGGGCCGGTACAAAACTGTTGAGCGCCCACGTCAGTGGCTGATTGCCGGTTGAGCCGAACTTCATACCGGCCAGGTAGAATACATTTTCCACGTCGGGCAGTTTGCGATAGTGTGATTCATCGAGCAGATCGGCCTCGATGGTTTCGATCTGTGCTCCCGTTAGGGACGCCTTACGGTCCTGCTCGATCCTGCTGCGGACAGCTTTATCGGTAAATCGAGAGACGGCGTAGATTCTCTTGTCGCCTGATGCCTTCTTGAGCATCATCGCCAGCGTCGGTCCCATTTTCCCGCCGGCACCAAGCACGACTATATCACCATTCAGGCCGGCGACGATTTTCTTTGTCGCCTCCGTAGGTTCACTGAGAATATCCTCCAGGCCGCTTTCATCTATTCCAGATATGTCAATCATAGTTTAACCTTCCGAAGCTTATCAGCTCAAGGTTAGCACTAAACGCATTAAGACGCGCACGGCCATGAGCACGACCACAAGCAAGCCCAGGCCGCCAAGTATATTCAGGATTACGGTATTTCGGCGGTCGCCCATGATGTCTTTCCGGTTGGCCAGCCAGAGTATCGCCACAGCCATTAGCGGATTTCCGATGACGGTCAGCGCCTGGCCGAAGATAATCAGCTTGACCGGTTTCTGGCCGGTTCTCAGAGCCAGCATGGCAACGACCATACCGGTGAGCAATACCACGACTGTAAAACGTCGGGACCATCGGTCACTGAGTTTTGGCGGTTTACCGATGCCGTCGGCCAGGATGCTGCCGCCGATCATCGCGTTGATAAGGAACGGATTCATCGCCACCGCAAACAGGCCGACACAGAAAAACACGTGCGCGACCGAACGAAGCAGGGGTCGCAGAGATTCCGCCAGCACACCGATATTATCCGCCGGTTCACCTGGAATAACCTTAGCGGCTGTAATCATGATGATTGCGCTAACGCCGGTTAGGATGCAAACGCCGGCGACTGAATCGCCAATGCCCCGGCTGTAATCCTTTATCGTCCAGCCTTTCTCACGAACCAGGTTGCCCTGGTAAAACGCCGCAGCGACCGAGAAAGTGGTCCCCAGCAGCGAAGCAATCAGAATCATCGGATCCTGGATGCCTCCATCGATTTTCCTGGGCACGCCGAGTGATACCCCCTCGGGCCAGCTCGGGATAAAGCCTTTGACGATGCTCAACAGGCTTGGCCGAGCCAGGATTACGTTGATAACAAAGCACAAGAGCATCAATCCCACCATTATCTTCATGGTCCGTTCGAGGAAGCGATAAAGTTGTTTTGCTGCGAACAGGAAAATAATAATCAGTCCGTTGAATCCCAATAGTATCCAGTTGGCATCGAGTTTTGGAACAAGCGTCTCGGCGGCGGCGGCGACTGCCAGATTATTTGAGAATTGAAACGTGCCGCAAATCAGGCAGAGATTGATGCCGATAACAGCAGCGACCGGCCGGCCCAAACGCTGGGCGATCAGGGTGCATGGCGTCGCTCCGCCCACGACACCGATTCTCGCGGCCGTTGTCATGTACGTGCCCATCAGGATTCCGGTCAGGACGAGCAGCCACAGCAATTGGTATCCGTGGCTGGCTCCGATATTGGCGCTGATCAAAAGGCTGCCGGGCCCAAACACTACGCAGGCGGTAATCAACGCCGGGCCAATTGACTGCCACCAAGCCATTTTCGATTTACGATTTGCGATTTGTGATTTATCTGGCACGTTTTCCATAATCATAAATTATAAGCATCAAATTATAAATCCAAAAAGTTTATACCATAAGCGCAGAGGAGATGCCAGTATTAGGATTGAGGCGGAACAAATTGTTGGTAGTGGCAACCCTACAGACCCGGTGAAGCAGGGGCAGCGAGCCAGTTTTCGGGGTCGTTGCCGTAGTCGGTCGGGACCTTTCTCGTTAAGGCCATGCCGTTGCCGTCGGCTTCGACGGGCCAAAGATCTATACCGCCCGGACAATTCTCAGGATGAGAGCCGTCGCTGTAATTGACCCTGTCGATGCGGATGTATTGGCGTACGTTCTCTTTGTCCACGTCGCCCGGCATGCTAAGCTCAAGGCTTTCTCCGGCATTATTCAGGTTGCCGTCATAGAGGCCGAGAATGATGTCGGTGGGAACGGCCGGGTAACGCCAGGAAAATGCTGCCGGATGATTGACGACTAAGAGCACACCGCCGGCAGGGATCGTGACAGGGGCGTAGGCTGGGAAGGTGAAATCGACGCCGTTGGTGAATTTCCACGGCTCGCCTTTGGCATAGTCGTATAGCGTCACCGGCTCGGCGCTGATGTTGAGCAGCTCTATATATTCGTATTGATCATTCGTATATGAACCGCCTTCCGGCCAGTCAGGATTATACATTATCTCGCTGATGACTATTGGGCCGACCTTCGGATACGAATTGGCGGAGCCCGGCGTGTTTTCTTCCATCGCTACAAAGTTATAATTGTCAGTGCTGGATTTAAAGTATCGCCCGAAGGAGACGCCGGTTTCAGAAGCGCCGAAATCCTCTGTTGTGCGATAGCCTGTCAATACGCTGTTTTTTGTTGAGCTCAGATACAACTGTTCGCCGTTCTCGCTCAGGGCGAACGGCTCATAAGAAGCCGGGTCGTTCGCATTGCCGAAGTTCAGGTCCTCATATAAAACAAGGTATCCATTCGGGCCAATCGTTGTTCCGTTGGCAATTTTGTATTTGAAAATATCTTTTTTGCTGTCGCTTAGGAACCAGCCGCCAATGTCAATCGAAGTCCCGGTAGTATTGTGCAATTCTATCCAGTCCGACGCTTCAGCATGTGCGTGGGCCAGGACTTCGTTAATCACTATGGCGCCTGGGTTGGGGATAATACCGCTGTCGTCCTGTCCAGGCGAGCCAAGGGCGTAAGCGCTCGGGCGCCAGGAGTCTTTTTCGCCCCAACTGTTCGGATCGGGATTCATCGGATCGATGATTGTCAGCGAAAATCCTTCGCCATCGGTAATGGAGTGCCAGCCATTTTCATAGCGGAAGTTTAGGATCATCCTGCCGATTGCATCCTCGATTTCGATTCTTTCGCCGGCATTGTTCAGCTTGCCGGAGTATTGGCCTGCTATATTGACATTTGTGCCGTATAGTGCTTCGAAGACATTACGGTCCTGGACGACGACAGTATATTCACCGGCGGCAAGCTCGATGCTCGGGAACGTGAAATCGATGCTGTTTGTGAAGCTTACCAGGTTCAGGTTGATTGTTTCGGAGCCGATGTTTTGCAGCTCGATAAACTCTTCGTTAGGATCCAGCGGGTTATACATTATCTCTGTGATCCGCAGATTCTCCGCTACAGGTCCTACGGCGTAGATCGCTTCGTTCAGTGCGCTCCACTCATCGCCGCTCAATACCCTTGCCTTGACCTGAACACTGTGGGGCAGCGTAATCGGGCCGGTATATTCCCGGACACGATCCAGATCTTTGTCGTCGGATTCATCGCCGCTCGCGAGAAGCTCGGCGGAGATAAGAAAGTCTGAGCTTGTGGTGGAGCTGTTCATGGCTTGGATAGCCAATAAATTGTCACCCTGCTGTAGATTGTCGAGAAATTCAGAAATATCGATGTTCTCGAACAGGACTGCCGCCGAATCGGAGTGGCTGGCGCTGGCCCTGGAGTCCCATGTTGGCGTGCCGTCGAAGTTTCGCCTTGCCACTTCGACGCCGTTAATGTAGGCGACAAAACCGTCATCGTACCTGACATTAAGCGTCAAAGAAGTGTAGTTGGCATCGATTGTGAAAGGGATGCGGACGTAACACGTGGCGTTCCTGGCATACATCTGTTCCTGGAGGTCGATGCTGATAAAGTCCTCGAAACCCGTTGTTCTCTCGAATCCGACGCCGCCGGGAGTGCCTGTGCAGGATAACCATGCCGAATCGTCGAAATCACCGCCGCCTTTCCATTCGTCACCGACCGGGCCGACCGGAACGATTGCCCGCTTATCGGCATCCTCATGCACAAGGGCGTCCGCCTGCTGTGATGCACCCGAAGAGCGCGGGTCGGAGCCGTCGAGCGTGTACAATATAATGCCGGTCCGGGCAGTCATCGAGAGCAAATCACCCTCCGAAATTTCACCGCCATGCTGGTATGCTCCGTTGATGTTAAAGACCGGAGCTTCGACATTCGGATACCAATCCTTGGATTGAAGCTGGCCGAGCACAACCTGAGTCCGCAATGGAAAACCGTAGGCATCATAATCATTAATAATGCGGTCAATCTCAGGCCACCAATTGTCGTCTTTCGTATAAGGCCTCGATCTTTTTGAGTCACCCCATCTGGCCGACTCAGCGATAATCGCCATTTCGATTTGTTCGGCCCGCTCCAATAAACGCGCTGTTGACTGGCCCGGGGTCAGCAATCCATCGTTGAAGAAGTACTTATGCGCGCGATCCCCCATTCTCAGCCTATACTCGGGATGAACGGCAAGACGCTGATGCAGCCACTGAGGATTGAAGTCCGCGAATTGCTGGCCGGCCGAATATGGGCCGGTTCGATCCAGATTCCAACTGCCCTGGGCGCCGATTGTATGCTCGCCGTCGTGCCTGAAGAACTTAAAACCATCCGGATTGGTTCGATTGTAGATGCAGTAGTAGTTATTCGGTCGGCTGTTGCCGAGGAAGTTGGAGATGGGGCCGTCACAGTCTCCCACGTAGAAGGTACAGAGCATATAGTCGATCAGATTGTCTACATCGAGAAGTCTTTCATACGCTGGATTGCGCGTACCGTCCGGATTCATCCCCTGAACCTTATAGTATGCTTCGTCCGTATAGAATCCTTCCGTAGCGGCCTGCCAAAGCTGGCGGTACGCATCGAACGTTCCGTCCGTGGCTTCAATGGTGTAATTCGGGTTACCTCCGGTTGTCTTGATCACGTCGTAATCGTCCTTGCTGCCGCCGAGATATGACTCGGCATACGATGCTTCGGAGCGTTCTTGTGTCTGGAAAATGCCCCAATATTGGCCGTTGAGATAGAGATGATAATAACGGCTGCGAGTATAAGGCTGGCCCATGTCCCGCTGCACGTCACGTGAGAAAACCTCACGAACCATCGTATTTTTGCTGCTGTTGTCATAGCTCCATGAGTAGTTCTGTGCGGTTCGCAGATCGACGTTGTCGAACTTGCTTACACCTTCATCATCGAACAGCGGGAATCTCAGTTTGGCCTGGCCGTACTCGGCACGGAAGAACAATCGGAAGGCATGCTTGGGATTACTGTTGTTGCGGCTGTATCCGCCGCGGATTCTCAGGCCGGCGTCGATCTGGAAACCTTCGCTGCCGTCGGGATTGATCAACTCCACCGAGACAGGACGCTCCCACGTCCTGCCCAGCATCCTGGCGTTTACGTAAATGCCTTTGGATGAGTCGAACAGATTTTCCAAATCCGTCACAAGCGAGATGCTGGGTATGGCCAGCAGGGCATCGTCCATAAGGTCCTTGTATCGGCTGTCGTTTACGATGTCGGGGTCCATGCCGTAATTAATGGTCTGCCCGTTGACGCTGCCCGCAGGCCAGCTGGGGCCGGGAGCCTGCCCGGTAGGTGATTGTCTTATCACATCTTCGACAAAAATATAGGTCTGTGTCTTTACGTCGGTGGGCATCCAGCCTGTTTTAGTTGCGATTGCTTTTAAGACAGTGGTCCTGCTGATTGGAATAGGATCGGTATAAGCCGTGCCGGAGGAGGACCCACGTGCAGTAGGTTGATATGGCTCGGTTCCGTCGAGCGAATAGTAAATGATCGCATCCTCAGTTTCAGTGGCGAGCGTTAGATAGAACAACTCATCATAAAAGCCGCGTTTGTGACTGAATTCGATATCGGAAACAACACCCTCGTAGATGCCGACATTTTGAGCTGCCGGGCTGGGGGAACCAAAGGCCTGCCAGTAGTCAACGGCATCGGGGTACCTGCCGTAGGAAATGTCGCCGGTCTGCTCGCCGAAGGTGACGCTGTCGATCGGAGTGGTGCCGTCGCTGTCGAAAAGGCCGATCTCTTCGCCGGCGTTGTCGAGTTTGAAATTGGCGTGCAGCCCGGCATCGGTCGTATCATTGTCGGCCCAAATCAATAGGTAACCGCCAGCGGGAATGGTCGTTAGGGCGGAATTACTGCCCGGAATCCGCCACTTGGTGGGGGCGGACAAGTTGTCCGTCAGATACATGCCGCCGATATCAATCGCATCAAGGCCGTAGTTGTGGATCTCGATCCAGTCATCGTACTGACCCTGCGGATCCTGGATCGTAGTGTTGTTAGACGCCATTAATTCGTTGATGACAAGCGTAGTTTCTGCTGCATTGGCTGAGCCTATCAAATATGTGATCCACATCAAGGCCAAAATTAGCAGGCGGATTTTCGTATTTCTGAGCATTTCCTGTTTGTTTCCTTATATATTGTATTTATTTCTTTCTGTGATTCTACCGGGAATCTATGGATTACTGCCGGGAGTTGGTGCGGCAGCCTGCCAGTTGGCCGGGTCGTTGCCCGAATGATATTGGTCTGCGGAAATTCTCTGCAAGGCGTCACCGCTGCCATCTGCGTTTTCCGGCCAGGGTGACACATCCGCATAAATCACTTCATCGACATTAACCCAGCAGACTGGGTCGCCCGGCTGATCGGGAGCCTCAGGTTTTTTCAAAGCAAGCCGCTCGCCGGCATTGGAAAGATTGCCCGACCAGGGGCCGACGATATCCTCACCGGGAGTTAAAGGTCCCGTATTGTATGCGGAAATGAAAGCATTCAACCTCGCGATTTCTACAGCCGGATCGAAACCTGCAATTATTAGTCTTCCTCCGGCGGAAATTGAAGTATTCGACGGGAATATATAATCGACGGCACCGTCCAGACGCCAGGAGCCTTCGGGATTTTCAAGATAAATCGTGCTTGCCGTGGGATTGTATAACTCAATATACTCATCGTCAATCTCATTCGCAGGGTGATACATAAACTCATCGACCATGACATTAAGGACCGGATTATCATTTGCCAAGTCGCGAGAGGGTGTAATCTCAAGCCAGTACGCTTCGCCATCCGGATAGCGGCCTATGGATGTATTTATTAGCTGGCCATTGAATCTGACGCTGTCAACGATACGGTCCTCGGATGTGCCGGGCAGATATGAGAGAATGACTTCTTCTCCGGCTTTATTCAGGCCGAATCCGCTGCTGAGCGGATTGTGGAAGCCTGTCGCCTCGTCGAAACTGATGTAGGAATGGCCGGCGATATTAACCGCCGGAATAGCCCATTTCTTCAGTTCGCCGATGTCATCACTGAGATACCAGTTATTCAGATTGATACCTGTCGCCGCCGTATTGTATAGTTCTATCCAGTCATTGGATTCGTGCTCCGGCTGTTGCGGATTCCAATAGTCGGTATGTGCCATAATTTCATTGAGGACAACAGTCATTTCCGGCTCGGGGTCTTCCGTGCCTGGAGAGCCGTCGATGTAAGTGCTCGCGCGCCAGTTGCCGCCATAGTTCAGTGAGCCATCAGGCTCATCTGGCAGAGCAGTAATCAAAGGCACCAGTGAATGTCCCCCGCCGCCGGCCGGGAGCGGCCAGCCGCGACTGTCATTGTAAGCGAATTCAGCAACGGTTCCGTTCCATAAATCGACCAGACTGACGTTTTCACCGTTGTTTGCAAGTTTGCCGCCATATTCACCGGCAATTATAGCGGACAATCCCGCGCCGTAGCGAGACTCGAACGCAGCCTGGTTCTTGACCACGAGTACGAACTCGCCGGGCCCAAGACTCGTGACTCTGCCATTGTTGAAATCGAAAGTGATGCCGTCAATGAAAGAAACGGACCTCAGATCGATTGTTTCGTCTCCGATATTTTGCAATTCGACGAACTCGAAATCGTCATTGTCGGCCGAATCGTTAGCAGGTGGATCGGCCGGATCATACATTACCTCAGTGATGCGCAGATTGTTCAGCGTATAGGCCGCGATCGGCTCACCGGTTACAAACTGTCGTGGTGCCGACCAGTGGCTCCATCGGCCGCTGGTATCTTTGAATCTGCATCGAACGCGGTACGTATGGCCTGCTTTAACCTCGGTGGCTGGAATCGTTATGTCACTGACGAAGTCCGTCATTTCTTCGGTTTCCCAGACGGCATCGATTTCGTACTTGCCTTCCCCGACCTGATAGACCGGCTGAATACTACCGGGCTCGGCCGGCTGGCCTGTCAGACGAACATCGATAAAGCAATCGGAACTGCTTGTGCGTGACATATTCTGCACCTGAATGGTGATTATATTTTCGCCCTCGACAAGGTACGTCGGCTTCGGCAGCACGAAAGTAAACCAGGTTTTCTCGGAAGAATGGGCGCCGCTTGCATAGTCGTCGTAGGTCATATTTTCTGCGGGCATGTTCTCCTGCAGTACGAACGTATCATTGATCCAGACATTGAAACCATCGTCATACATCGCTTCCAGCACGAGATTATCTATCGCTGAGAGGTCTTCTATCGTAAACTTTTTGCGAATGAAGAAAGACGTATAGGTATATCTCATATCTTCCAGCGTGGTTCCCAGAAAAGTGTCCGGTTCTCCCCATCCGATAGGCGTTGGGCCTGTTTGCCAGAGCGAATCGTCGAAGGACAATTCCCGCCATTCAGTCGTATCGGGCGAAGAAGCCTCCTGCGTACCTTTGAAGTATTCCCATTCGCTGCCGTCGGATATCAGCGTGATATCTTCATCCGGCAGCGTGACTTGAGAGCCTTCAGTAACTTCGGCAATTCGCCATTTCATCGCTGCGAAGGTGCCATTGCCCTGCGGATCGCTGAAGGGGCTGGCCTCGAACGTCAGTGAGTTAATCGGATACGTGGAAGGACATGTCGCGGTAACGACGGGTGTACTGGGTATCGAGGAATCTTCGAAATACGTATCGAATGCGCGGTTGTTCGATACCACGTAGTTTTTCATGAGCTGCACCATGCCGCGGAAGCCGCCGGGGGAAGGAATATTGATGCCGTAGGATGGATTTCCGGCGTAGAAACGGCCCTGTCCGCCCTTGTTGGAGCTTACGTAGCCGGATGAAGGATTCAGCAGCGGGTTGTAGTCCCACTTAGCCCGGTCCGCTTCGACAAAAGTGGGGCCGCCGGTCGGTCGATCGATAATATCTGCAAGATCGTCAAGCACCTGATATAACTGGTCGGCGTTGTACAGGAGATCGTGAAACTCGCGGAGCCGATTCTGGTATTCGATCGTAATATTCGGATTGGAGAAGATCCTTCCCTGACTCTTGAACACATCTTCACCGTTGCCGTACATGTTGTTTGCCCAGGTCAAATCCACGTCCCACGGCAACATGAACCACTTATTGGTCTCGGGATTCAGATAGAAGAACCAGTTCTTGCCGTAGCCGATGTCGCCGTGGTGAATGCCTTCGACCACGCACCTGTAGTCATAGT
>Ga0307425_1001489_pt1 | contig 13944 bp, 10 predicted proteins | sample SalMarWE160330MG_FD_202152 | JGI IMG/M metagenome (GOLD analysis project Ga0307425, IMG submission 202152) | Salt marsh sediment microbial communities from the Plum Island Ecosystem LTER, Massachusetts, United States - WE1603-30 | ecosystem: Environmental > Aquatic > Marine > Intertidal zone >... | reverse complement strand
GACTTATTCAAAAAACATGTAGACCTTCTTTTCCGTGTCCGAGTACGAAAAAATGTATGTTTCGTCATTGTTGTCAAGACACAGGCTGTTATACAGCCCGATATCTCCATCTGTGGCCACGACCTCCATATCCCAGGAATCTCCATTGAATCGCGCCAGGTTCAAATCATTTAGGGCATATCCACTATGACTCTTCATGGAATAGTAGGCAATGCTTGGAGCTCCCGCTGAATCAAACGCCAGGCTGCAGTACTTACCACACAAAGACGTCTCATCGATCAGTTGGATATCCCAGGATGAGGCTTCAGTTTCCTCGGCATACTTCAGACATTGCCTATGGGAATGCCCCTGTCCATCCGTGTATTCGAGCGCATAATAGGCGACCCCAAGAGTTCCGTCAGCACTGCACGCAGCAGCTATATCACCCACCTCACATCCCTCTTCGACCCATTCTTTAATCCATACGCCCCCTTGTCTTCTGGCAACACGCAGTCCCTTTGTGTCGCCGCCAGGCCCCCCTTGAGGTGGCGGCAACTCGGCATAGTAAAAGATGGCCGGTTCATCATTGCCGTCGATCGTAAGCGCGCAGTGGTCTCCTGCCCTGTTTTGATACCCAATGTCATCGGCCACATAGGTATTGCCTTCCACCTGTTCTTCCAGACCCGCTGCACCCGGGTCGTTTCTATCTTTTTTCACGTAATAAAGATCCGGAAAGGCAAAGTTCATGCTATCGCAGCCCTCATATCTGAATTGATAACAAAGATGCACATTTCCTTGAGAATCAACGGCCACTGATACATCGGCTCCGGCAAGTCCATCCTGGAAGACAGGGTTCCTGTCCCCATCTACCTCCCCCATCGCACCCAGATATTCATCCCATTCATCGGTTTCCCTGACGCTAAACATGGCATCCCCCTGCCGGGGTTGACCACATTCTCTGAGAGCACCTCCCTGGTAAGCAACAACCGGCACATCATCGGAATCAAGGGTGAAGTCAAGCCCCATGCAATTATCCACTTCTGCGACGGACTCCTCTTCATCGCTTGTCATGGCTCCCGTATCCCACACGAGATGATGGATGGTGTAGGTTATATCGTCCAGTGGGTCCTGCGGCACGTTGCTTTCAAAATATACAATGTGGGCGTCACCACGACTGTCCAGAACTGCACGAACATCCGGACTCAAGAGACCTCTGCTTTCGATAGGCTGCACGCTGATATGGTCCCACAGGGCCGGGTTTTCGCCATCGGATTCCACTTCATCGGTGTCAGCGCTGTCGCCCGCACAGCCCAAGAAGCAGCAGACACTAAAAAGCAGGATACAGAGTGTTCCCAACAGCCATAAGTTATTTTTGCGAATGTCTGATATGAGCATAATAGTACTCCATGGCTCGCGGATGGACCGAAGCCGACGCCTGCTCGACTGCGCCATTGTCAGGAAGTGTTTCGTAAATACTGTTTGCACCAGCAAGGTGGCCATAGTACTCATAAAGACCTGCCAGGTTAACCTTTGCACCAATGCTTTGAGAATCTGTCTCCAAAGCCTTCTTGAAAGCATCTTGTGCCATCATGTCCTCTTTGACGTACAGGTAGGATACACCCAGCAGATCATAGATGGCGGCCCTCATCGGTTCTGTGTTGTCCTTTGTCTCGTCTAATGCCTTCTGGGCTACAAGGATGGCCTGCCTGAAATCGCCTTTTTCCGCATACGTTTGGGCCAGTTGGAACAGCGAGTTTATATCGCTTGGATGAGCCAGGAGTTCGTCATGCAGGTCCTTTAAGACTCTGTCCGTCAGACACTGAGCCGCAATCTCAACCGAAGTGGTTGTTCCCGAAAAAGAATCAAACGTGCTTGACGTCCCCGTCACGTCAGAGGCATTGGCGAAATACCCCGCAAGCTTAGGGTCGCATATGCGCCACTTTTCTGCCTGCCTGACACAGGCCTGCTGGTATTGATCCGCCTTCTTTACATAACCTTGCGCCTTCTCCTCAATAATTTTCATATATTGCGTCTTTTGCTCAGGAGGCAGGTCAGGCAAAGGGGATTGCTGCAGAAAACGAGCAAATTCTCTGTTAATCTCATAACAGCCGTGACAGGCTGCGAGGGCCCATTCAGGCGATTGATATTGAATAACTTCGTTGTATCCTTTCTCCAGCCTGTCCAACAGTTTCGCTTTGGCCGTGACGATGTTGTTATCGATGCGATCTGTTAGCTTCATCTGCATATAGTTTGCACGCTGCCTATGCAGTGAGTTGAATACCATTTCGGCCATGATTCGACTAAGGGTCTCATCCTTCTTGGCATACTTGGGCCGGTAGGCCTCACAGGCTCTTTTTCTATACTTTCGAGCCTTGTCTGGTTTTGCCACTTGAAGACATAAATCTGCAATTCTGGCGTCAGCCTTTACTTTTCCTATTTTCGACAGCCGCACTCTGTTCTTCGTCAAAAGCTTGATGGCGAAACCCATATCACCCAGGCGCTCCGCATTGTCCGCCATAGCAAAGACGACCTCTTCTTGCATACGGTCGGCCTTTTTCAACGATTCAGGGATCCTTTGGTAATCGCTGTTCGCCAGATCATATTGTCCGAGATTCTCCCGAATATTGGCGGCCTGATAGAGGAATTCGCTGGTGTGTTCATGTTTTGGAAGTCTTCTTGCGAACTCTTCCAAGTAGGAGGCCAGTATTCTAAACTGTGCTGTGCTGACAGAGGCATCAATCATAACATTCAGGGCATACTCAACCTGGGACGAGGATGGATATTCGGAGATGAGTTTTGAGCCTGCAGCGCATATCGTCTCCAAGTCCCCCCTTTCCTTGCCGGAAACAAGCAGAGCGCGGATGGCCTGCTCTCCTAAGCCGGATGACTTATGTTGCTCGGCATAATCGATCAGTTCGGTACGTCCTCTCTGCCAATCATCCAATGCGGTGACCGTGAGTGAAGAGATAACCTTCGACTCAGCGGTCTGGACAATTTGCGCCACCTCACGTCTCAGTTGCTCATCCATTCTCCCATCCTGGACGATCCTTTGGCCGTAGTTTATCAAACCCTCGTAGTCCTCCTTCAGGTGAAAGGCATCCAGAATCAGGTGGACTGCGGCCCTGGCCTCTTTGCCTCTGGGGTGCTGATCCAGGAATTTATTAAACTCCTTGATGGCCTGATCATGTTTGCCTTCGTCGTAGGTGACCCACGCGACATTAAAAAGAATCTCCGGAACCCGGTCGTCCTTGGAAAAATCCTTCACATAGAGTTTTCCCGTGGTCTTGAGTCCCTGTCTTGCAAAGACGACCTGGTAGTGATTCAGCGTGTCTTTATCCTGCAGGGCCTTATAGTAGGATATGAGGGCGCCATACAGCTTCTCTTTCTTGTCGCTGTTATCTGGTGCGATTCTCATGGCCAGCTTCTCGTATTGTTTGCCGGCCTCAATATATGCTTTTGCGGAAAACAGGACCTCAGCGTAGTTTTCCTCCATGTCTTCGCGCACGGGGCTACTGTCAAAAAATGCCAGATATAGCCTGTATGCGTCGGCTGCGCGCTCAAAGTCGGCCACGGATTTTCTTTCGCTCGCCGTGGCATGAAGATGCGTGACAATATGTCTGGCATAGAGTTCGTAATCATGAAGGTTTTTGTGTTTCTCCGCGTCAGGAATATGAACGGAGTATTTTTGCTCTTTGAGGGCCTTGATAATATGTCCCATGTCCTCACTGGCGGATTCAAATGTCCCGATTGCTTGAACGCATTGGAAAATGTTTCGAGCATATTCCAATAATTTTTGTTCGTCATGCTGCAACGTGCATAATTGGCGGTAAATCGCTGCGGCGTGCGTCCATTTTTTCTTGATTAAATAGCGATAGGCGAGTTTTTCCAGGACCATGGTGTATGTCGTTCTTGACCAGGCGTATTTGCGGAAATAGGTTGTCGCCTCTTCCGGGCTCTTGTCTCTATATGCCTCGCAGTAGCAATAGGCCATGTCGATTAGAGCCTCTAACCTGATGTCGACCTTCTTTTTATAAGTATCGATATCCAGGTTCATGGCAGAGGAGGTAGTCACGCACTGCTCTAATAGCTTGATGGCCTTCTCGAACTCCGCCTTGTTGATGTGACACCACGCTAGCTTATATCGGGCAACGGGTACGGCGGGACTCGCCTTGTGGTTGAGAACGGCTTTGTAATGCTTCAAGGCCATGTCAAGGTCCTGCTTCACATTGAAGAAATGATCGCCTAGAAGCAAATGCGCCTCTGGTACGTAAGGGCTGTTTGGATACCTCTTGATTATGCTCCGGTACTGGCCTAACATTTCATCAATTTGCCTGAGCTCTCGATATTCATGGGCCAGGAAGAAGCGCACCTTGTCGCACTCTTGAAAGTCTGGGAAGTTGCGCAAGATCCGCTGATACGTTTCAATAGCCTGTTGTTTCAGTGCATTGGATTCGAAATGATCCAATTCGTTTGGTGAGGTTTTCGCCCCGCTGGTTCGGATGAAATAAACAATACGAGACTTTTCGATGTACAATTCCGCGAGGCGAAGGTAGAGTTTTGGGAGATAAGGCTTTGTCCTGGACTGATCAATCAGGGCTTTGGTGCTTTCGATGGCCATCTCCACTTTTGTCTTATCCTGCCTCAGTTGGGCCATATACTTCTTTTGCTCCCGCGCGGTATCCTTCTTTTCGTAAGCGTACCGCTGGCGGATGGCCCCCTGGACGGGAAAAGGGGTCGCGCATAGCATGGCGATTGCGAGGACAAGTCCTATTTGTTTGACAAACCGTTTTCGCTTCATTTGAAAAATATATCCCACTCTTCCATGGACTGACACTTATCAGGCAATATCACCTCATAAGAGGCCAGCTCGTCATTCCAGAACTCCCCCTGGAAGGGGTAAACGACCACTCTAGCCTCGGGCTCCATGTCTTGCGCGGCGTCCGCATTATAGTGGTAAGCACGCGCTCTCTGAGACATGTCCAGCCCGATCTCATAGGTCAGCAGGTTGGCCTGCTCTTCATAGGTGAGCAACTCATTGGCCATAGTTTCATACTGGTTTTGGATTTCCGTCTTGAATTTTGCGGCCGTCTTCCCGATTTCTAGGTCGTAAAGTTTTGTCAGGTGCTCACAAAGGGGTTTATCGCAGACGGCCTTACATTTTGCTGCCTCGCTTTGGAGCAGCCTCAGGAATTGCCAGGTGTTGTTTATCTCAGTTTGTCCCAGGAGCACGAGCAACAGATCATGATCTGCCGCTGGTTTGCCCCGTTTGTAGATGTTTTCCAGTGATTGACCGTAGTGACGCTTAAACTCGTGAACTACTGCCAGCGCACTCTTGAAGTGGCACACGTCTTTGTATATGAAGGATTTTAGAATGTAATACTCTGGGGCAAAGCAGTCCTGAAACCTTGGTGCCTCAAAGGCATAAAGCAAGCCCATGGCCTTCTCCAGGTGGCCCATTCGATATTGTGTCCATGCCCTTTCCAAAAGATTTTCGGCCTGCTCCAAAATGGGTTTTTCGATCTGTCGGTACATGGTTCTAGCCTGTTCAAGCTGCCCTTTTTCGTAGAGCAGACGAGCCAGGGTTCTATAGGTGTCGTCCTTAAGATCCCTGGCTTCACATTTGCCCTTTAGAATCTCTTTGAGTATGGCTATGGCGTCGTCAATCTGATTCTGGAAGACACGGTAAAGCGCCTTTTCATACTGATATTTGTAAAAATAGTAACTGCCGGGTGTAATGGTTTGGAAATGGTCATTTCCCCACTTCAAAAAACCATGCTGCCAGTCAAACACGCCCTGATGATAGTGGATAAAGTCGGCAATATCCGTGTCTACGAAGCCGTATTCTTGATCGCAAATGACTTTCAGAGTGATAAGGTCATAGTCAAAGGGCATGGTCCGTGTGACGTCCTCCAATATTTCCAGGCAATATGAGACGATTTGTGGATTTGGCTTTCGGGTTACCAAATGAGAAAGAACGTCAACGGCGGCATGGGAGAACCCACATCTCTTCAGGCAGATGCCAAAAAAGAATTCAGCCCATTCATAGTCGGTGTCGTCTGGAGAATGCGTGCTCAGGTAATGATAGAAATGAGGAGAAGCTTCTCCATAGCGTTTTTGTTCAAATAGCTCATAGCCCCGGGTGAAGCCCGCGTTATCGGCGGCAGCAGGTTGTGAACGCAAAATGCTGGCATTGGTCTGGCTCAGAGTCCGATGATGGACATGGCTGCAACCCAGGAAGAAAAGACTCCCGAGGAAGCAAAGAGCATATTTGGGCAGTCTATTCATTGTCGCCATCTTTCAAATAGTGATTCAAGGTCTCCACCGTCGAGTCCCGATCCGTTTCTCTTGGTGACAAGTTAAAACGAAATCCGAAAGTGAGGCCGAACCATATATTGTTTTCTGTGTCGTTTTCCCTGAAAGTGACGATATCGCGAACCTCAAGGTTCAGACACAGGTTCTGATTCAAGAAATATTTTCGCCCAATGCCAAAACTGAGGGATGGTGCGTTCTCTAAATCGGAGCTTCCATAGCTATAGTCCCGTTCATAATTGACCATGCCGCCGCCCAGGAATAGGTAGGTCTCATGATTAATGACACGTTGATTCCAGAGGGCATCTTTGCCATATGACGGTTTGAACATGAGGTGACTATAAATAAAATATTTTGGCTCACTGAATTCCTGGGGGGTAACACCAAAATTCTCTTCAAGGTTGTCCTTTAGGTCCTTGTCGGTGTTAATGGCCCATTGAGCCCTTACAACCTCCCATGACAGATAGTCATTAAAGTTGTAGGTGTAGCTGAGCCCGGCAGGAAAGACGTGGTAGAAATCATCATCGGGGATGTAGCCGAGGTTCAGCCCGATTTCGTGGCTGCGGTAATAGATCCTGTCTTGAATCGCCTTCACATGCTCCTCGGCGTCCAGATTCCAACAGAGTCCGGTGTTGACATAGCAAAACGTAAGAAAGACCATCAGTGACGAAAGAGATAACTTTTTCATGGGCTTACACTCCTTAAAAACCAACAATATCAAAAATAAATGGGTACGAAACGACCACTTCCGTGCCTCTGGGTTTAGGAAACTGCCAGGATTTTATGGCCCCTTTGAGGCATGAATGGAGCTCGCTTGAATGGATAGAGGAAGATTTTATTCTTACCTCTCCCACCCTTCCTGACATCAAGATCCTCCACTCAAAGACCATCTTTCCCATGATTGATGGGTCTGAAATCAAAGCACATTCATAACAATAACTGATCTCGTCAAGATGCTTATCTATGACTCTCTTTACAGCCTGGCGGCTCATGCCGCCCTGAACGCGGACAGTCCTGTTGAGACTGGCTGTGACCATTGCCTTGACTTGTTTTTCGCCGGTTTTGCCCTTCTCCAAAGCCGCGATCCGGCCTTTGCCTCTTACGCCAGCGCTTCTCAATACCTCTGTCGAGCCTTTGGTGTTGATGACAGGGCCTGTAGCCACCTCAATCTTGGAGTTGCCCAGTTTCCCGACAATACCTCCTACCTTGAAATTTGCTTCACTTCCACGAGAGGACCGGACTGCATCAAGGTTCGTTACAGCCGCCAGTGCTTCCGTGGGCATCAAGCCGACACCGTCCTTTATCCCCAACGCGCCCAGGATTCCCGTATGATTCACGTTGACATTGCGGTTCAATATATTTCCTGTTTTTCCGGCCCCTCCTCCGGCCCGGGGAGACCGTGATACGCTAGCTTTTCTCTTTCGACTAGCCCTGTGGGGCGTCATCTTCCTTGCCATTTTGGTCGGCTTGTCAAACGGCTCTGCGGCTTCCGGCTTTTTAGCTGCTTCTGGCTTCTTGGGCTGTGGGGCCAGTTGCGTCATCTTCCTGTCCAGCAGCTGTTGTTGGTCTATGACGACAAATCGCGCCTCGGGCCGTCGCCGCGGAGAAGGGCTTGGCAGGGAAACAAAGAGAGTCAGGAAAAGAAGGAGGAGCACGTGAACTGCTGAGGATTTCACCAGGTGTTTATGAAAGGGAATCCCTTGCCTGGGAGGTTCACCAACCCTCGGCTCTTGACTTCGCACAACGTTTCGCAGGACATAATCATAGTATCCGTCCGTGAGGGTGACGTCGCCGTTGGTTGGAATAACGCTTCGGTAGATCCTTTTTCTTCTGCGATACAGGTTGTCTCTGACACATAAGTGGTCAATATCCTTACTCGGGCCATCGCCGCTTCGGATTGAACCGCTGAATTGATCGTTGAAGTAAAAATAGCACTGGTTGGGCTTCTTGTTTTGAGCCAGCCGGAAGCGCCCATTCTCGTCGGTTCTGTAGTATTTCTCCCCTGCCCGCAAAAAAGAAATGTCGATGACATCATCTTTTCTGCATTTGACTACCTCAAGCGCCGTCTCACCTTGGCGCTGATTTGCATCACCTTGCTGCGTAGCTTGAACAATCTTCTCCCTCAGGCAAAACGGTGCCTCCATATCTTCGTCGTCTTCGTGGTCATCCTCTTCGTCGATATACTGGCACACGAGAGGGCTTGAGGCAGGAAGTCCATGGCGGCTGTTTTGGCTGTCCGTCACGTCCTCCAGTTCACAAATTGCCCCAGCTTGTTTAAAGACATGGACGTATTTGAGAGCGGTCTGGTAATCCGTCTCCCGCTTGACGACCACGCATGGGGCAGAGAACAGCCGATCCAGCCTGTTTTGATCTGTTTTCAACAACACGGCCAGGTGCCGCTTCACGTTTTCGGGCTCCCGGCCCTCAACAATCTCTCCATTGAATACGACCTTGTAACGGTTCCCGTCTGTTCTGTCTTGATCAGAGCGCGTCTCCTGTTCTCTCGAGCTCACCAGCCGGGTGCGGTCTTCCGCCGGGGCCTCGACGGTCAGGTTCACTACGGAGACGACGGTTTCGGCAACCGGGCCGGCAAAAGCCGATATCTCCATATCTGAACACTGGTCGATAGGCCTTTTGAGCTTAATTTTGAGAACATAGGGCCCTATGGTCACCGAATCGAAAGGCCCCAGGAGGCTCCTCCTGGTCACCGGCTGACCATTGACAAGGAGACCACGACCATGATCCTCATTTGAGACCATTACCTGCGCACCGTCGAAGCGGAACGCTGCTTGAATATCGGCAATACTTTCACCGGTTAGAACCAGGTCCGCAGTTGCACTACTTCCTGCGGTAACCCTTTTCTTGTTAAAGCAGTCCCATCCGAGAAACTCATCTCCGCGGAAAACAAAGAATTGGGCCACAAGGCCGTTTTCCGGCACAGCCCAGGTTTCCTTGTTTGGTAAAGCGGAAGCAGAGATATCGTTTGTCCGACTGACGTTTTGCCTCATGGCCACAATCCTGAAACCCGGCTATTTTCTTGCCTGTTATGCCATTGTGCCGAGGGCACTTGCGCTGCCCCCCGGCCTTGTACGAAAGCCCTTAGTTTGTGTTCATGTTCTGAACATAGAAACCCTCCAAGATTTCCTTACGGAAATCTTTTCTGGGTTTGAGCATACTCTTGATCTCGCTTTGTTTGCGACGTAACAGGTAAACCGCGCCTGACTTGATGGTTTGCCCCATGATATACGAACTTCCAAAGTCGATCCGCCGAAGCAACCTGTCATTGGTTGCTTCATTGTGGTTACTATTTCCGGGTGCCGCGGTATCGCCAGCCAGACATGTCATCGAGGGTATAGCGAGACATGCGAGTGTAAGGATAGTGATAAGTCGTCTCATATTCTGATCCACCTGTAGGGCTCTCTATTTTTTGAGGACGCCAAATTGAAAGTTGGGATATCCCGCCATGGCAGCGGCCTTGACAACACTGTTAATCGTCCTGAAGGGAAGACGCTTATCGCACAGAAACAGAATATGTTGCTTAGGATTACCGTGGCCCTGGAGTTTGTCAGCGCTTTCTCGACTGGATCTTAAGCGCTCATACAACCTGGAAGTCTTAAGATTGTGAGGGTCGAGGCCGACGACTCTTCCATTTTTCACAGTGGCGATGACTTCCCCCCCCAGTTCCAGACTGGTCTGAGACAAGGCCAGATTGATATTGTCCTCATAATCCAGCTCTGCCGTTGATTTTGGCAATTTGAAGTCTTTGTCCAGAGTCATGGTCTCCGGCTTGTTGGAAAACGAAAAGAGGAGAAATATGAGAATAATGGTAAACATATCCATCATTGAAGTAATTTGTAACCTCGGAGGTACGAAGTGCTGAGATTCCTTCCTGATTTTACCAAGGGGCATAAGATAAGCTCCTAACCCAGTTTGCCGGACAGGACCACGTTTGGGAATAATGAGTCATTATTGTGATACCGCGCTACGTCCATGGCCTGAATAATGGTGTCGTATATGATACTTTCTTCTGGAATGATAATGAGGGTATCGCTCGCCGGATAATGGACTTTCATTTCATTAAGTTGGGCGACCAGCCTATTCAGAGGATATGCCTGTTTGCCTTCCTTTGCTATGCGTCTATCCCATTTGTCGAGCACGTCGTATCCGACTGAATCTGAGATGGCGGATACATGAAAGCCGGTGGGTTCGATTTCCACAATGGCCGTCACCTTTTCCTGGATTTGCTTGTCAGCACCGTCTTTACTCTGAGCGAGGACAGGCACCGAGGTGTTGATGGCCTTTATGTGAAAGAAGGAAACAGACATAAGCAAAAAAGGAATAAGCACCAGGAACATATTCATTACAGGGACCATATCAATATCCGTCTGTTCGCCGGTCGGTGCTCTATATCGCCCTAGTTTTGACATTGCAGTTCCTTATTCCTCTTCAAAGAAGAGAGGACATTAAAGAGGGCAAGTGCCTTCTCCTCAAGTTGATCAATGATGTAGTCCCCCCTGTTATTGAGGACGTAAAATCCTACGAGACACGGTATCGCAACAATGAGCCCGAAGGCTGTGGTAAACATGGCCACCGATATACCGCGGGCCAGAATTTCCTGCTTCATCGCCGCATCAGCACTGCTGACGCCTTGAAATGCCGTGATCAGACCGACGATGGTGCCCAGTAGACCAAGTAAGGTTGAGATGTTGGCAAACATGGTCAAATAGTTGATCCTTGCTTTGACCTGGGGGATTTCTCTCAATATCTTTTCCTCCATCGCCAGCTCTATCTCCTTGTCCCTCTTGTCCGACTTCAGCAGGCCGGCCTTCAGAATCCGACCGAGCGGGTGTTTCGCAATGCGGGTACACTCGTCGAGCGCACCGCGATAATTAGACTTCTCAACAAAGAACAGGACCTTCTTGAAGGATTTCTCCGTATTCAGGTTGAGGCGAAAGTAGAGATAACTCGCCCGTTCCAGGAACAGGGCGAGGGCCACAATGGACACCATCAAAATGACGTACATGAACAAACCCCCACTTTGAAAAAGCGTAAACATAAACGGCCTCCTTTTTAATGTTCAATAAAATGAGCAATTAAACACATGACATGAAGCATCCTGTGAAGGTTCGAAGAAGAGTGCTGATTGGTTGGGGCTCGTGACTATCAACTTCTGTGCCAACGAACTGGAAAAAGACTCAGGTGGGGCTGACACATTGGACTGTATCACGAGTAATTGCATCTTCTTACTGATGCGGGCAGATAAGGATCACGCGGGCTGGAATGACTCAGTGTATTTCAATACTGTGATTTGAATACGGCAAATTAGCAGTCACGAATGGTGGCAAAAAGTAATTAAGACGGTATTTAAGCTACTTGCGATGAGTTGGCTTGAAAGCCTTTTCAGCCGCGTGCAACTGGAATAACGGAAATGGCGCATGTTTGCGAATGGCATATAGTAATGTTCAGAGGGTAGGGCAGGGCCTGCGGATAGCGACGCCCTCGATGCCCCGCCGGGCACTTACCCGCCGAGGAACCGGTGAAAGGGAAGTGGCGCCAGTTCCTGACAGCAGAACCGGCCTTGCTTCAGAGATAGGGTCCCAGTCTGAAAGTGGCCCGTTTCTGATTTGGGCTGAAGTTGGGATCCCGGGGCAGACTACTCATGGCGATCTAGGCGTGACGTTGCCCGTTGCCGATTGTCATAGGCTTCTTGATAATCGGGCTTTAATTGAATGGCCATATTGAAATCGTTTATGGCACTTTTGTAATCGCCCAAAACGGCTTTGGCAATCCCCCGATTGTTGTAGGCAGTTGCCCCGTCAGGACGCAATTGGATGACTTTATTTAGATCATTGATGGTTCCTTCATAGTCTCCTAATCGGCTTTTTGAATTGGCCCGCTTCAAGTATGCGTTCACATGATCAGGCTTCAGCGCAATAGTCCTGCTAAAATCATCAGCGGCCCCCCTGTAGTCTTTAAGTCTATGCTTGACATTACCACGTTCATAGTAGGCATGTGAGTAGTCCGGATTCAATGCAATGGCCATGTCAAGATCATTCAAGGCCCCATCGAAGTCCTGCAAATGTGTTTTTGCTTCTCCCCGATTATTGTACGCCTTAGCATAGTCAGGTTTCAGTTGAATCGCCCTGCTGTAGTCCCTAATGGCTCCTTGATAGTCCTTGGTGTTGAATCTCGCAACGCCTCGATTATAGTAGGCCACGGTGACGGACGGATGTTTCTTGATTACATCTGACCACAAGGTGAAACTATTCTTCCACACTTTGTTTCGCCGCCATGTAGCAATTGAACAAGACATAGCATAGGCTGCCAAGATAATCACTACAAGGATGTGTAATGCTATGGCATTTTGCCGGGTCTCAGCCAAAACACGGAAGGAGAACTGGCTGATTATGAAAAAAAGTCCAACGTACGGGACATAACTATATCGTTCTGCAACGATGGCGGCTCCTACCGGGATGGCCTGTAAAACCGGGGAAATCGTTATCAGGAAAAAGCCTATTCCAAAAACCAGGTCTTTCCTTAAACGATCCGATTTCAGAACGACCAAGGCCAGAAATAGTATGACGACAGGTGTCAGGTAGTATTGCAGAGGCAGAGTACCGCCAGCGCTTCTCGTCGGATAGCAGTACATGGCCGATAGGTTAACGGGTGCGAAAAGCTTAACAATGTAGAAAAGAAACGAGTGGGTTACGAGAAACAGTCTTTCAAAAAGGGAAAAGGACGGCAAATCGGTAATGGCCCCAAAGGCCCTTTGGGATAGTATCGCAACAATGCCAAAAACGAGAGACAAAAGGAAAAATGGGGTTTTTTCGAGTATATTTCGCCGCGAAAATGGCCTTCCCAGATAATAATCCAATAATAACAGTATCACCGGTAATGTCACGGCCATAGATTTTGAAAGGAGGGATAGCAGAAAAAACACCAGGGACAATCCAATGAGGCCAGTCTTCTTGCCGTCTTTGACGTAATAGACATAACTGATCAATGATGCCAGATAGAAAAACGTGTACAACACATCCTTCCTCTGAGAAATGAATGAAACGGCTTCCACATGTAAGGGATGTATGCCAAAGAATAGCGCAACTATGGCTGAGACTGCCACCTTGCGAGTTAGGAGAATAATGAGACGAAACACAAGAATGGTGTTCAGAAGATGAAACGCAAGATTGGTTATGTGGTTGACGCGTGGATTGATCCCAAACAAACGGTATTCAACAGTCCAAGACAGGGTCGTGAGGGGATGATAGTTTGCAGCATGAAATGAATTGAAAATTGACTTAATGCCCTGGAGGGAAAAATCTTTGATGTAGGGATTCTCAAGAATATAAATTTTGTCATCCCAGCTTGCTATAAAGTCGTTGTTGATGGAGTTGGAGAATACGATCCCTGTCCACAACAGAATAACCAGCAGTATTACACTTCCAGCATAACTTATCGAATCCAGTTTGCTAAGCATCGTTTTCGCAATGACGAAAGCTTCATGTTTTCAGCACGTAGTACTGAAAAGCGGTTTTTAGTCCAGTATAGAAACCCTTGCCCTTTGGGCAAGGTCAGAGTTCAGTGGCTTTGCCATCTGAACGACCCATTTGTTATATCCAAGGCTGAGTTGTCCCCACAACAAAGCCAAGGAGAAACAAA
>Ga0307425_1001487_pt1 | contig 13949 bp, 12 predicted proteins | sample SalMarWE160330MG_FD_202152 | JGI IMG/M metagenome (GOLD analysis project Ga0307425, IMG submission 202152) | Salt marsh sediment microbial communities from the Plum Island Ecosystem LTER, Massachusetts, United States - WE1603-30 | ecosystem: Environmental > Aquatic > Marine > Intertidal zone >... | reverse complement strand
TCTGGAGACGGTGTCGCTCATCAAGAGCGCGGACGTGCTCATCTCGGCAGGAGGCACGATGAACCGCGAGGCAGCGGTGCTCGGCACTCCGGCCTACACGATCTTTGCCGGCAAGCAGGGTGCCGTCGATGACGACCTCATTGCACGTGGGCTGCTTGTGCGTGCCGAGTCTGCCGAGGACATCGAGTTCGCTCGCAAGAAGCCGGGTGTAGGCTGGGACGTCGAGAATCGTGAGCTGATCATCCACGAGCTGCTCGATATCGCATCGCAGCGCGCGAGTCGCAAGCATCACACGGGGAGTTCGCGACCGAGGTAGCGGCGTCGCTAGCAGGTGCGGTGCGTGCCGTCGCGCCCTACGGCCATGTACGTGAGTCCAGCGGCCTCGATAGCCGTGCGGTCCAAGACGTTGCGCCCATCGAAGATGATGCCGGGCTCGGCCATCGCCGACTTCACACGAGCCCAGTCCAGGTTCACGAACTCGGGCCACTCGGTCACGAGCACCGCAGCAGAGGCATCCTCAAGCGCGGCCCACACGGTGTCGCACCGCTCCGCCCCCTCGATCGGAATAAGCTCAGCGATTGGATCGAACACCGCCACGTCCGTCCCGTCCTCGACGAGCAGCGGCACGATGTCGAGCGCCGGAGATTCCCGCACGTCATCGGTCATCGGCTTAAACGCCAGGCCGAGAACCGCGACCTTGCGTCGCCACAAGTCGGGAAGCGCTCGATTGAGCTGCACCAGAGGCAGGAGTCTCTGCCGATTGTTCACGTCGATGACGGCTTTGAGCAGGTCGAACTGGTAGCCGTTGATGGTGGAGATGAAGTCCAGCGCGCGCGTGTCCTTGGGGAAGCATGAGCCGCCGTATCCGATGCCCGCTTTCAGGAACGCCGGGCCGATGCGAGCGTCGAGCCCGATGCCCTCGGCGACCGAGTCGATGTCGGCGCCGATTGCGTCGCACAAGTTGGCGATTTCGTTGATGAAGCTGATCTTGGTGGCCAGGAACGCGTTGCTCGCGTACTTGATCGTCTCAGCGCTCGCGACGTCTGTGATCACCATGCTGGCGTCAAGCGATGCGTACACATTGGCGACCTGCTGAATGGACTCAGGGTCGTCCCCGCCGATCACAACGCGGTCCGTGCCGTACCAGTCGGCCACGGCGTGCCCTTCGCGCAGAAACTCAGGGTTCGAGACGTAGCCGATCTTGGTCTTGGCCTTCGTGAGGTAGCGCTCGCGCAGCGCGGTTCCAGTGCCGGGAGGGACGGTGGATTTCATCACCAACGTGAGCGGCTTGCGGGCTTGCGCCACGATCGTCTGCGCCACCGCCCGAACGGAGGACAGATCGGCACCGCCACTCTCGGCCATGGGTGTGCCCACAGCAACGAACACGACGTCGCGCAGAAGCGGCGCCCAGCCGTCTTCTGGCGTGGCGAACGTCAGGCGGCCGGACGCGAGACCTTTGTGCAGCAGCTCTTCCAAGCCGTGCTCGAAGATCGTGGGTTGGCCTGCTGCAAGGCGTGCGATCTTGCCGGGATCGAGATCGACGCACACGACGTCGTGTCCGAGTTCGGCCAGACAGACGCCTTGGATGAGACCGACGTAGCCCGTTCCAACTACCGTAACTCTGGCCATGCTTCGTCCACCTTGGTAAACGGCTGTCGATGAATGATCCCGCCCGATTTGCGCATGCGACAGGGTACCATAGCCCAGGGGTGTGCAGAGTCCCGCGGGTTACCGCGAAGTCCCTTGCACCAGCGCCCGATCGCCCAGGTCATCGATAGAGGGGATCGACCATGAGTGACGGTTTCTCGATCGCATTACCGTCGGCTGTTGCCGCCGAGCAACCCGTCGATGTGGCGATAGTACTTGGGTCGGGGTTCTCGGCAGTTGCAGACGCCGTTGAGGAGCCACGCGTGGTGCCCTACGCGCAGATCGATGGCTTCCCGGTGCCGCGGCGCCACGTCGCTGGTCACGCGGGCAAGCTCGTCCTCGGCATGCTTGGCGGCAAGCGCGTCGCCGTGTTCGCAGGGCGATTGCACTGCTACGAGGGGTTCTGGGCGACCGAGGTTGCGTTTCCCGTGCGCCTCGCATCGGCGCTTGGTGCCAGGACGCTCGTGGTGACCAACGCGTCTGGCGCGATCGCGAACGATCTGTCGGCGGGCGACATCGTCGTCATTGGCGATCATCTCAATCTCGCGTGCGAGAACCCGTTGACCGGTTGGTCGGGCGGGGAGGACGGTACGCCTTTCGTGTCGATGCACGATGCCTACGACCCCGAGCTGCGAGCACTTGCTCTGGTGGCCGCTGGCGACGCCAACGTCGAGGTCGTTGCGGAGCAGACGTACGCGTGGATGCGTGGGCCCACCTACGAGACGGCCGCCGAGGTCGCGATGTTGCGGATGTTGGGCGCCGACGTGGTGGGCATGTCGACCGTTCCAGAAGTGATTGCCGCGCGCGCTCTGGGCATGCGCGTCTTGGGGCTCTCGCTTGTGAGCAACAGCGCCGCTGCACCGGGCCTTGCCCACGACGAAGTGCTCGAAGCCGGACGCGCAGCGCAGGAGCGTGTACTGCGCCTCGCGATTGCTATACTGCAACGGCTGTCATGACCGATCCCACCCCGGGCGGTATCGCCCTGATCGACCGACGACCAAAGGAGTCAACGTGGACTACGACGTCAAGGACATCGCTCTTGCCGACGCGGGCAAGGCGCGCATCGAATGGGCCGACCGCGACATGCCGGTGCTCGCTTCGATCCGCGAGCGCTTTGCCGCCGAGAAGCCTCTGGCCGGTATGCGTGTCGCGGCGTGCCTGCACGTCACCACCGAGACCGCGAACCTCATGCGCACGCTGAAGGCTGGCGGTGCGGACATCGTTCTGTGCGCGAGCAACCCGCTCTCGACGCAGGACGACGTCGCGGCCTCGCTGGTGGCCGACTACGGCATCCGCACCTACGCCATCAAGGGCGAGGACACCGAGACGTACTACAAGCATGTTGACGCCGCCATCGACCACAAGCCGCAGATCACTATGGATGACGGCGCTGACGTGGTCGGCCGCGTCCATGCCGAGCGACCCGAGGCGCTCGCCGACATCATCGGCGGTACCGAGGAGACCACCACCGGCGTCATCCGCCTCCGTGCGATGGCTGCCGACGGCGCGCTGAAGTTCCCGATCGTCTCGGTCAACGACGCGATGACCAAGCACCTCTTCGATAACCGCTACGGCACCGGCCAGTCCACGCTCGACGGCGTGATCCGCGCAACGAACCGTCTGCTCGCCGGCCGGACACTCGTCGTCTCCGGCTACGGCTGGTGTGGGCGCGGCGTGGCGATGCGCGCGAGTGGCATGGGCGCCAACGTCGTCGTGCTCGAGGTCGATCCGCTCAAGGCACTCGAAGCGGTCATGGACGGCTACCGTGTCATGACTGCTGTGGAGGCTGCGGCCATCGCCGACGTCTGGATCACGGTCACCGGCGATCTGAACGTGATCGACTCGGCGGCATTTGACGCCATGAAGGACGGTGCGATCATCGCCAACTCCGGCCACTTCAACGCCGAGATCAACATCCCGACGCTGCGCGAGAAGGCGGTCTCGGAGCGCGAGGTTCGCCCGCTCGTCGAGGAGTTCACGATGGCCGACGGTCGCGTCGTCTATCTGCTTGCCGACGGCCGCCTCGTCAACCTCTCCTGTGCCGAGGGCCATCCCGCCAACGTCATGGACATGAGCTTTGCCAACCAGGCCCTCTCGGCGGAGTACATGGTCAAGAACGCCGCCTCGCTCAAGCCGGGTGTCTACCCCGTGCCCGAGGAGATCGATGCCGGCATCGCCAAGCTCAAGCTCGAGACGATGGGCGTCTCAATCGACACTCTGACGCCTGAGCAGGAGAAGTACCTGGCAAGTTGGCAGGAGGGCACGGTCTAGCATGTCGGTCGCCGACATCCCGCGCACAATCTGGTGGGGCAACGACGAGAGCACGGGTCGTCCGGCCGTCTTCTTGATAGATCAGACGCGGTTGCCGCTTCAGGGTGACGTCCTCATGTGCAACGTCGCCGAGGGCGTGTGCACGGCGATCCGCTCGATGGCCGTGCGCGGCGCGCCGGCGCTCGGTGTGGCGGCGGCTCTCGCGCTCGCGCTGTGGACGGAGAACGAGTCCGAGGGCATCGAGACTCCTGAGAACTACGTCGCCGCTCTCGCCGACGTCGCTGATGAGGTCATGGCGACACGCCCCACGGCGGTCAATCTCTTCTGGGGCGCCGAGCGCATCAAGCGGCTTGCGTCAGACAACATGGACTTGCCACTCAAGGAGCTCAAGCAGCTCGTCGTCCAAGAGGCGCTGAATATGCAAGCCGAGGACGAGGAGCGCAATCGGCTCATCGGCAAGCATGGCGCGGCGTTGCTCGGCGAAGAATCGAAGGTGCTCACGCACTGCAACGCCGGATCGCTCGCGACGGCGTACTTCGGCACCGCGCTGGGCGTGATCTTCACCGCGCACGAGCAGGGCAAGATCGCACACGTCTGGGTCGACGAGACGCGTCCGGTCAACCAGGGCGGCCGGCTGACCGCGTGGGAGCTGCGGACGGCGGGCATCCCCTCGGCACTCATCGCCGACAACATGGCGGCGTTCGTGATGAAGCAAGGGTGGGTCGACGCCATCATCGTTGGCGCCGATCGCATTGCCGCCAACGGCGACACCGCGAACAAGATCGGCACCTACGGCCTGGCCGTGCTCGCGAAGCACCACGACATCCCGTTCTACGTGGCGGCTCCGACATCCACAGTCGACCTGACGATCGGATCGGGCACCAAGATCACGATCGAGCAGCGCGATCCGCGGGAGCTCGAAGGCTTCACTGTCTCGGGGACGTTTGAGCCCGAGACACCCGATGCCACTCGCGCCTTTGACGCGCTGACCGCCGAGGGCCCCTACGACATGAAACTCGCCAAGGGCCATCAGATGATGATCGAGAGGAAAGGCGGAGGTTACGCCTTTGACGCGTGGTTCCGGATCACGCCTCCCGACGTCAATGTCTTCAACCCCGCCTTCGACGTGACTCCCGGCGAGCTCATCACGGCGTTCATCACCGAGCGGGGAGTTGTCTTGCCCCAACCCGACTTCGAGACGGCCCTGGCTCTGCGCTGCATGATGTCAGGCGGGTTGCACGAGATCGGCATCGAGGGCTTCTCCGAGCGGGCAACGGCCGGGCTTGGCGATTCCGATGCTACCGCCGAGGACACCGGCGAGGGCGGCTAGGCGCACATGACCCTCGCTGCGCTTGCGTCTACGATCCTCACGTTCGTTGCGATCGTCGGCGTGGGCGTCGCTGCGCGGGCGGCAGGCGTCCTTCGCCGAGAAGACGCCCGGCCGATCAATCAGACGATCATCTATGTGGGGCTGCCCGCGTTCATCTTCGTCGCGGTCTACAAGGCCGAGCTTCGCGCAGATCTGCTCGGCGTCGTTGCTGTGGCTTGGATCGTTTTCGCTGCGATGCTCTTGATCGCTTGGCTCGTCGCTCGATGGCTCAAACTTGCCGACGAACTCGCGGGCGGCTTCATCATCACCGTCGCTCTGGGCAACACCGGGTACATCGGCTACCCGATCACCTCCGCGCTCTTTGGCGCCAAGGAGCTGCCTGAGGCGATCTTCTTCGACGTGTTCTGGACCGTGTGCGCTCTGTCGCTGGTCGGGCTGCTTGTAGCTCAGCACTTCGGCCATAACGAGGAGGCGCGCGTCAACCCGTTGCGGGAACTGTTCACGTTCCCCGCAGTGATCGCACTGCTCGCCGCTCTCGCCCTCAAGGCGGTGCCGATTCCGAATCCGGTAATGACTGGGTTAGGGCTCCTTGCGAACATGGTCGCGCCGCTCATCATGCTCTCAGTTGGGCTGTCGCTAAGAACCAGCACTCTCGGGGCGAGGGCTGGACAGCTTGCCGCCGTAGGTGCGCTGCGTCTTGTTGTCGCACCCTTGATCGGACTTGCGCTGGGCTCGCTCTTTCTCGGCGGGCAGTCGACGGCGCTGCGAGTCGGGGTCTTGGAAGCCGGGACCCCGGCGATGATGCTCACGCTGGTGGTGGGCGAGCGGTTTGGGTTGGATACGGATTTCATCGCGTCGGCGATCCTGGTGACCACTGCGGCGTCGGCCGTCACACTGCCGCTGATCCAGCTTGCCGCGTTTCGCTGACACTGCCCAGGCGTGCCAAGGGGTGCGGCAGCCGTTTCGCTGGTCGGCGCGTGGGGGTCTCATGAAGCTGCTCGAGGGCTTGGCCGAACTCATCTTCCCGACCCAGTGTGCCGGGTGCGAGATGCCAGGAGCTCTTCTCTGCGAGACCTGCCGAGAAGCCCTGCCGAGGGTCACGGCCGAGCTTGCGTGTCCCCGTTGCGGAGCGCCATACGGGGCGCTGGTGTGCACTGAGTGCTGGAATCGGGAGTGGGCGTTTGAGGCGGCGCTATCGCTCGGTGAGTTTGAAGCACCGTTGGCTCGCGCGGTCGTGCTCCACAAGGATGCCGCCGAGCAGCGGCTGGGCGCGGTTCTCGGCAGTCTGCTTGCCGAGCAGGTGGTGCTCCGCTGGCCGGGATGGAGCGAGGCGGTGGCGTTCGTACCGGCGACGCGTGCAGCGATCAGAAAGCGAGGGTTCGATCACGGCAAGGCAATCGCCTCGGAAGTGGCGCGCGTGCTGGACGTGCCCCTCGTGGAGGCCCTCGAGCGGGCGGCCGCGCGTGATCAGCGGGCGCTCGGGAGGGAGGAGCGCGCGCGAAACGTCGCTGGGAGTTTCTCGGCTGCAGGACCGATTCCTGCTCGAGTTCTCCTGTGTGACGATGTGTTCACAACGGGGGCAACGCTGGATGCGGCTGCAAGCGCGCTTCTGGCTGCAGGCGTTCAGAATGTGCGGTGCGCGAGCGTCGCCCGAGCGTGGTGAAGGCGCACTCCGTCGCAGCCTGCGGAGGGACGCCACGCCAGCGACCTCTGTCGTCGCGTCGTCAGTCCCGAGTGCTAGAATTCGCGTTGCTCCCGCCCGGGTCTGTGGTTGCGGACGCATCGCGCGTCCTAGTCCATGGTAGACGCGGCCAAAAGGACCCACGTAAGCCGGCGGCGCAAGCTGTCGCGCGAGCATGGCGCGTCTTAGGGGTAAGTCGTACCGTCCGATGACGACCGCATTTCGCGGTCTCGGGCGAGAGGGCCGGTAGTGAGATAGCATCAGGCGGAAGCTCCAGTACGCGAGTGTGGGGCCAAAGACCAGGTCAGCCGGGCGGGAGCACACGAAGCCGGAAGGAAGATGCGCTAGTGAGAGGTGGCATGCGGGCAGGTGCGAGTGCGGTCGTTGTGCTCGCACTCTTGGTGCTCGCTATCGCGCTCCTAGTGCTCCCGGGCTGCGGGTCCCCGCAAACAGCAGCACCCCTCAAGCCCAAGGTCACTCCACCGGCGGTGAAGAAGGCCGGGATTCTCCGGGTGGGGGTTGATTTCTCATACCCGCCCTTCGGCGGCACGGATCGAGGGAAGCATGCGGGGATCGACGTGGACATCGCGTCGGCCTTGGCCGGGCGACTTGGACTTAGCGTCGAGCTGGTAGATGTGAAAGCGTCGCAGGTAGCGACGGCTGTGTCTCATGGAGATGTGGATGTGGCGCTGTCCGCGCCGTTCTCGGCGGACGTTCTCGCCCGCGTTTCGATGGCTGGCACGTATCTGTCCGATGGACCCGCCCTGTTCACGCGCGAGGCGAGCGCCTCGGTGACGACGACCACGTCGATACTGACCGCCGACAACATGCGTGTGGGGGCCCAGCAAGGCTCGGAGGCGTACTGGCTGCTGCTGAGCGAACTCGGCCCCGAGAATGTCACCGCCTACCCGAGTCTGCGCGAAGCGTTCGAGGGTCTGGATAGGGGAGAAGTCTCGGCGGTCGCCGGGGATGCGCTGGTGGGGGCCTACATCGCACGCGATCTGCCTGACATACGGTATGTGGGCCCGATGGCGCCCGCTCACCTGTTGGGGGCTGCGGTTGCGCAGGGCAATGCCAAGTTGGGCGACGCGGTTCGTGCGCAGCTCGACCAACTGGCGGCTGACGGCGCGCTCGCCGCGATTCGAAGGGCATGGGTCGGCTCGCTGCCGAAGCTTCCTCTGCCGAGTGCTGAAACCACCTCCGATCCCGGATGGAGCCAGCTCACTGGGCCGTGATGGAGCAGTGATCCCATGAGCCGCATCCATGCAGGTTGCGGCATCAAGCTGACTGACGGTTCTAGTATGTAGTGGGGGCTTGCTTCTGCTCCGAGGCAGGGCCGCTTACGCAGATGCAACGTACGTGTATGATTACGCAGTGATCTGTTGGAGTGCCGGGTCTCAAGGCCCGTCACTGTTGTCGGAAACGACGAGGAGGAACCATGCGCAAGGCTCGTAGGTTCGCCGGGCTCCTGCTCGCCGCAGGCCTCGTAGTCGCGCTTGTCGCGCTCGCTGGTTGCGGCGGGTCCCAGAGCCAGTCTTCGAGCACGTCCAGCTCGACCACCGCAAGTACGACCGCGTCGGCTGCCCCGACATACAAGCTTGTCACTCCCGGTGAACTGAGTGTCGGCTCCGACCTCGACTATCCGCCCATGGAGAAGCTCGACGGAACGACACCGGTTGGCTTCGACGTCGACCTCATGACGGCGATCGCGAAGGAAATGGGTTTGAAGGTCAACTACTTGCCGCCGCAGGTCTTCAAGGAGCTGTTGGCTTCAGTGAACGCCGGCAAGTTCGACGTGGTTGCCTCATCTCTGACAATCAACGATGAGCGCAAGAACTTGATCGTGTTCACCGATCCGTATTTCGACTCAAACCAGTCCATTGCCATGAAGGCAGGCTCCACCTACTCCGGGCCATCGGATTTCAAAGGCAAGAAGGTGGGAGTGCAGGCGGGGACCACTGGCGAGCAGTGGGCAACTGAAAACCTCAAGCCCGCCGGAGCCACGATTGTCCCGTTCGACGGTACGAGCCAGGCATTTGCAGCTCTACAGGCTGGCAGCGTCGCTGCGGTGGTCAACGACCTTCCCGTGACTGCCGACCTTGTCAAGGACCCCTCCAAGAAACTGGCGATCGTCAAGCAGATTCCAACGGGCGAGCAGTATGGTTTTGCTGTCGCGAAGAACAACCCGGGGCTTGCTGCCGCGATCAACGTTGCGCTAGCCAAGGTCAAGGCGTCAGGAGAGTACAAGACGATCTACGAGAAGTGGATCGGTCCGATGCCGCAGTAGGCCATATCCGTGCAACGTGTGACAGATGACGGGAGGGCCTCCGGTGTGATGCGGGGGCCCTCACCTCTAGGGATTGAGTAGACGATGGGAACGGCGCACGTGCTGCGCGGGCGAATCAGCCGGTTTGTGTCGGCAGGGATGCTGGCCGCACTTCTTCTGGGTGCATTCGCGCTTCCGGCGCTCGGCAAAGACGTTCTCGAGAGCACGAATCTGACGCTGAGTCAGACGATGGGCGGCAAGTCGACGCGTTTCACCTTCACGACGACGCCGTCTCAGCCTCTGGACAAGATGACGCTGACCTTTCCTGACGGCTTCGATCTGTCGAAGTCCACGGTCGACGTTGTGACGCTCGAGGGACTTGTGCGGACGAAGGTCACGGTGAAGCCCGTGACGAGCGGGCAAAGCATCAAGATGACGTTCACGCCGGCTGTTGCTTCAAGCAACGATCTGCGAATCCAGATCTTCAATGTCGTGCTACCACTGAAGGGTGGCCAGCACAACGTCGCAGTGGACTACGAGTCAAACGGGGTCGTCGGCCACACAACGACGCCGCCTTTCTCGTTCGCCACGGTGACGCTATCTGAGTCGCTCGCCAACTGGCTTGGGGATCAAGGGTGGGTTCACCAGTGGGACTCCATGATGTTCCTCAACCTCTTCCTTCAGCCACAGATGATCGTGCGATCGATCCCGCTGCTGTTCAAGGGCTGGCTCATGTCCATCGCACTGGTGGTCGTGGCCTTTCCGCTGGCCATAGTCGGTGGCCTGATACTCGCGTTTGCCAAGATGTCCAAGCTCTGGCCTCTGCGTTTCGTGGCCAACATCTACATCAATGTCGTGCGCGGGACGCCGCTCTTCCTGCAGATATTCATTGCGTTTGTCGGCCTGCCTATTGCCGGGCTGCAAGCTCCGCTGTTTCCAACCAGCGTGCTGGTGCTGGCACTGAACAGCTCAGCGTACCTTGCCGAGATCTTCCGTGCGGGCATTCAGTCCATCAGCAGGGGGCAGTTCGAAGCAGCAAGCTCGCTCGGGATGACGTATTGGCAGGCCATGGCGTTTGTGGTCATTCCGCAGACGGTGAAACGCGTTCTGCCAACGATGACCTCTGAGTTCATCCTGCTTTTCAAAGACACCGCGTTGCTCTCGGCGGTCGGCGTATTTGAACTCATGCTGTTCAGCAATCAGCTCTCGACCCAGAGCGGCAGCCTCACGCCGTTCATGGTGGCGGCTGTGTACTACCTGATAATCACGGTGCCTCTGATCAACTGGGTGAGCTCGCTTGAGCGTCGCCTGGCGATCGCCGAGGGCGGACAGAGCGCGTCTGACAATCGACCGCCGCGACGCAATTGGTGGCGATGGGCGCCGGTATCTGCCGGTCCCGAGCATGAGCTGCAAGCCTCCGTTGCCGAGCATGAGTCGAGGTAGCGCGATGGCCCAGCCGATCGTTCGCATCCAGAATCTCAAGAAGTCCTTCGGCGATCTTGAGGTGCTCAAAGGCGTTGACATCGAAGTTGCCAAAGGCGAGGTGGTCGTCATCCTGGGGCCTTCGGGGTCAGGCAAGTCCACGATGCTGCGCTGCATCAACCGGCTCGAAGAGCCGACGGGTGGCCACATCTTCTTCGAAGACACCGAGATCACTCACGCCGAAACCAACATCAATAAGCTGCGGGAGCACATCGGGATGGTCTTCCAGAGCTTCAATCTCTTCCCGCACCTCACCGCCAAAGGTAACGTGATGCTCGCGCAGCGCAGGGTACTGAAGCGCTCCAAGACCGATGCCGAGAAGAACGCCGTCGACCAGCTGGAGAAGGTGGGTCTCGGGGACAAGATTGACTATTTTCCGGCGCAGCTTTCCGGCGGTCAGCAGCAGCGGGTCGCCATTGCGCGAGCGTTGGCGATGGACCCCCATGTCATGCTGTTCGACGAGGCCACGTCGGCGTTGGATCCCGAACTCGTGCGAGGCGTTCTCGACGTCATGAAGGAGTTGGCGAGGGGCGGCATGACGATGATAGTGGTGACTCACGAGATGGGTTTCGCCCGCGACGTGGCTGATCGCGTTATATTCATGGATGAGGGCGTGGTGCACGAGCAAGGCACCCCGGAAGAGGTATTCGATCATCCTAAGAGTGAACGGACCAAGGATTTCCTTGGCCACATAGCGTGAGCGCGTACATCGGCGCAAGACGCTCGCAGGCCCGCCCCGCGAGCGGGTATCTTCATGACAGTGACCGCAACCAGGGAGGCAAACGATGCAGGTCAAAGTAACCGGTCGTCACATGACCCCCACCGAGTCCACACGGGCCTACGCTGAGGACAAGTTCGGCAGGATCGGCAAGATATATGATGCCGAGTCAATCATCGCGGAAGTGGTACTGGAAGCGCAGAAGAACCGATCGAACCCCGATCGTTTCGTCGCGGAGGTCACGGTCCGGCTGAAGGGCCACGTAGTGCGTGCCGAGGAGGCAGCGGCCGACATCCACGCCGCGATCGATCTGGCCTCTTCGAAGGCTGAGACACAGATGCGCAAGTTCAAGAGCCGAGTGATCGACCGGCGAAACGGCAAGCATGGCTCGACCGTCGTCAAGACCGCACCCGGAGATGGACAACTGCCCATGCCGGAAGCAGAAGAGCCAGCGGTCACGCGCACGAAAGTTGTGCGGACGACTCCGATGACGGAAGAAGAGGCGATCTTGCAGATGGAGCTTCTCGGCCACGATTTCTTCGTCTACCGCTCCGCAGAGACGGATGCGATTAGTGTCTTGTATCGTCGGACTGGGGGAGACTTCGGGGTGATTCAGCCCAGCTCATAGCTTGTGTCCCTCGGCGAATCAGCGCCTTGCGCGGGCGCTAGCCACAACGCTGAGACAGCTTGCAGTCATTGACACTCTCGTTTGCCAGCACCTAGAGTACGCATGAGCAGCTTCCCATTGGTAACTGGGGAACACTTGGTAGAGTGAGGCCAGTAGCATAGTCGTAGCAGGGAGCTCCCAAGTGGATCAGAGCGCTTCCCACGTCAAGGTTGAAGATATCGAGGCGGCCCTTGCCGATGTCGGCGAAATCAAAGCCGCACGCGTCGTTGCCTCCAACGATGGGGTCATCCAAGAGGTTCACGTCTTGGCATTGCCGACCAAGCAGCCCAAACAGCTGGTCCGAGATATCGAGTCCACGCTGATGGCGCAGTTCGGCATTCCGATCGATCACAAGAAGATATCGATCGCTTTGCTCGGCAGGGATTCGATCAAGCCAGAATCCAGTGCGCCCGTGGAGACCGAAGCTGGGCGCACCACCGTCGTGCGTCCACGCATTCTCTCGATCAATGCCACCGTGACCGGAGTGCAGGCCTCGGCGTCTGTAGAGCTAGAGATCGGGGGCAACGAGTTTGTCGGCCATTCCAGTGGCCCTGCGAGCCAGACCGGTCGGCTTCGCCTGGTGGCCCTCGCGACGCTGGATGCGGTGAGTCAGTACTCCGACACTGCTGTGTCGTTCGCTCTTGAAGATGTGGCGATTCTGAAACTCGGCCGCGAGAAGGTCGCGGTTTCTTGTATTGCGCTCGTCAGCAGCCTCGGAGAGCAGACGTTCTCCGGTTCGGCGATGGTGAGGCAGAACGACAACGACTCGGTTGTGCGCGCCACCCTCGACGCGATCAACCGCCGAATGGGCTTCCTTACAACCGCATAATGGCAGTCCAAGTATGGACCGGCGCCGTGAACCGCAACCCGACGAACACTGTCAGCAATGAACCGAGCGGAGCGGACAGAGTTCTTCCATCACTAGCGGGATGGGAGAAGACCATTGCAGGTTTGTTAAGGGGGTCTTCTTACCATGAAGCGCATCTACTTGGTTCTCGCTTCACTCGCCGCCGTTGTTCTGGCCGGCGGAGCACACATGAAGCTCTAGAGCGTTGCGGCGTCTGGGTCTTGCGTACCGAAGGAGCGGGGGCCGCGTGATGAATGCTGAGTCACACGCCCCCCGCTCCTTCGAGGTGTTCTCCGCGGCTCTAGCGGTTGGCGCTCTGGTTCTCCTATCGGCTTCGTGGGTCAATCATCCATTCGTGGTCACCCCTCAGCTGGTTCTGGTCGTCGGGGGGGCTTTTCTGGCTGAGATGTTCTCGTTCGAAATCGCGGGGGTTACGGTCTCGCTTGCGTACCCACTGGTTGTCTGCGGAATCGTCTTGTGCGGCCCGACTGCCGCCGGCATTGCCGCAGCTTCGACCGCAATAACGATTCAGGAGGTTCGTCGTCACCGACCAGTGTCTGTCATCGCTTTCAATCTCGGCCAGCTAGTGGTCTCTTCGTGCGTCGGAGGCTGGACGTACCTGCTGCTTGGTGCGCGCGTCTTGCAGAATCCCGCCGGAAGCGTCGTCTCACTGACGCCGTCCGATTTTCCGTCAGTCCTCTACGGGATTGTCGGCGCTGCGTTTGTCTACGGTGCCACGAACGTTGCGCTCGTCAGCATGGGCTTTGGGATGTACCGAGGGGTCGAACCTTGGGCCGTCGCGAAGGAGGCCATGCCGGTGATGCTTCCCTCTCATGCGGTTCTTCCTTTCGTGGGGCTCGTGATGGCGCAGGTGCTGGCCATTCAGATATGGGCTCTCCCGTTGTTCGTCTTCCCGCTGTTTGTTGCCCGACAGCTATACGAGAGATACCTGGATCTGAGACGCGCATACGCGGACACGGTGCGGTCGCTGATTGGGGCTCTTGAGGCCAAAGACCCGTACACCCGCGGGCATTCTGAGA
>Ga0307425_1001486_pt1 | contig 13951 bp, 14 predicted proteins | sample SalMarWE160330MG_FD_202152 | JGI IMG/M metagenome (GOLD analysis project Ga0307425, IMG submission 202152) | Salt marsh sediment microbial communities from the Plum Island Ecosystem LTER, Massachusetts, United States - WE1603-30 | ecosystem: Environmental > Aquatic > Marine > Intertidal zone >... | reverse complement strand
TTTATGTTGCCATTGGATAGGTCCGGCCATTGAAGTTGCATCAAGTCGTATGGTTTCCATAACGGTTCCTTTGACGGTTCTTTGGATGGGTCGATGTAGATATATTCCAGTTTTCCGAAGTTTTTGGTATTGAGGCGTTCAATGCTCTCTTTTAATTTTACCGGATATTCAGGAATTTGGTTAAGACCCATTAACGGTGCGACGGACTTTAATGATGAAGACAAAAACAGTTTGACTTTTATTTTATCCGTCAAGTTCAGTAATGCGCTGATTTTATTGTTCAGCTTCTGTATGGCTGTAGTCAGTTTATACTCTATTCCGTTGATGGAAGTAATGGTGGGAATCCGCTCAACCATATCACCGTGAATCAACACCAGCCCCATGTAGGCTTTTTTGAATTTAACCTCATCTTCTTCATACACTTGAATCTGAACCGGGTGGATACCGTAATTGTTCGCCAGGTTCTGATTTTCCCGCGTCAAAGGGTTGATCCCTTCGGCCTCGGGGCTGACATCATAAAATTTGTAGTTAAAATACGAATTGGCATGGATGGCATATTCCTCTAAAAGATCGTGTAAATATCGTTCCGTATTGTTGTGCGGTGCGGGAAGATTTTTTGTAAAAAAGACGTTGATGGTCAACGGTTCGGAAAGGGTGGACACCACCTTTTTGCTGGCCTCGGATATGGAATAAATGCCGTTTTCGGTCAAATCGATTCTGAAAAAGAGTGTCATCCCCGCCACATTGACAAGGACAATGATGATCAGATAAATACAAAGTTTGATATATCTTGCATATCGTTTCTGAATGCCCATTTTAAGCTCCTTAATTTTTTTCCCGCATGACCAGATGGGTGCTGTAAAGTCCGATGAACACGACACTCAAAAAATAGATGATATCTCTTGAATCAATAATTCCTTTGGAAATGTTCTTGAAATGAAAATCGGCGCCGAGATAACCGATGACACCGAGCAGCGCCCGGGGAAAGAAGAAAAGCATTTTATCGATCAACGTGAGGGTAAAACAGATGGTCATGCCGACGATAAATGCGATGATCTGGTTGCGTGTCAATGATGAGGCAAACAATCCCACTGCAACAAACGCTGCGCCCAGTAAAACAGCCCCTAAGTAGCCGCCTGCAACAGGCCCCCAGTCGAGCTGGCCCATAAAGGCGATACATATCGGATAGGCAAAGGTCGGGAGCAGAGCGACCGCCACGAACAGAACACCGGCTAAAAATTTTCCTAAAAGAATATCCGTAAATGTTACCGGAAGGGTAAGAAGTATTTCATAGGAGCCCACATTCAGTTCTTCGGAAAAGAGCCTCATGGTCACCGCCGGAATCAAAAAAGAAAATGTAATGGGAAGCAGATTAAAAAAATTTCTCAGGTCTGCCTGGTTGTAATAGAAAAATGTCGTAAAAAAGAACCACCCGGTCACCAGCAGAAAAATAGAGATGACGATATAGGCAATGGGAGATATGAAATAGTCTTTAAATTCCTTATTACAGATACGGATCGCCTGGTGCATGTCAGTCCTCCTTGGTCAGCTCGCGGAATACGGTCTCTAACGTTTTGGTTTCCTGGCGAAACTCGATAAGAATCCAGGATGTCTGTTTGATGGTTTGATAAATGGTTTCTCTCAAATCTATGGCTGATTCACACGCAAGCCGTATGCTGAGGCTGCCGTTTTGTGAGCCATGAATTTTTTGGATTTTCTCGACTCCCTCGATTTTGCTGAATTGTTCGTCCACATCTTGGAAATCGGCGTTCAGCAGATCCAAATGGATGAAATATTTTTGACCGGCAGATTGCTTGAGATTTTCCATAATATCGTCTGCAACAATTTTGCCTTTGTTGATAATCACCACGCGGTTGCAGGTGGCTTCCACTTCACTCAAAATGTGAGTGGATAGAATGACGGTTTTCTCTTTTCCGATTTTTCGAATGATGTTCCGGATTTCCACAATCTGATTCGGGTCCAGACCTGAGGTGGGCTCATCCAGTATCAGGATTTCCGGATCGGTCATCATGGCATGGGCCAAACCCACACGCTGATTCAACCCTTTGGAGAGTTCATTGATGCTTCGATGCATAATTTCATCCAATCCGCATAAATTCACCAGTTGCCGGATCCTGGAGATTCTCTGGTTTTTGTCCATTCCCCGAATTTTGGCAACATAGTCTAAATAATCAAAAACCAGCATGCTGTGATATAATGGCGCCGATTCCGGCAAATATCCCATCAACTTTTTGATCTCTAAAAGATGTTCGTCCAGCAGGTATTCTTTGACGCGAATGGTCCCGGAAGTGGGCATAAAATAGCCGGTGAGCATCCTCAAAGTCGTGGTTTTACCTGCGCCGTTGGGCCCCAAAAGGCCTAGAATCTCACCTTTTTTGATGTCGAAATTGATTTGATCCACGGCGCAGAAATCGTTGTAATATTTTGTCAGATTTTCAACATGGATCATGATTTTTCCTTTTTCTTTGACGTTTAGGGTTCGCGCAAAAATAACTTCACATTTTTGCATGTCAGCTTCAGCCCATCTTTGGTCGATACCTCACTCGCACCCGATCTTATAAAATTGGCCTCGAAATAGCTCGATATTCCTGTGGTTTTGCTCTCTCGGATCGGCCACCTCTGAACCAAATCTGAGCGCCAATTCTGCGAAGTTATTTTTGCGCGAACCCTTAGATAAAAAATTATTTTTTCAATATCTGTCTTTTAGAAACATTTATTGAGTTCATCAACCTAAAATTTTGTTTTTTTAAAATTACATACATGTTGAATACTAAAGTAGACACTGCATTTTTTTTATCCATCATTTTTTTTCAATTTAATCACAAAAAATCCTGAGTTGGCCCGTTTGATGAACATGGTGAAGGTATCGCCCTTTTTCACCTTGCGAATCGCATCCTTATATTCATCCACCGTGTGGATGGATTGGTGGTTGATCTCTTTGATAATGTCGCGGGTTCGAATCCCTTTGTCTTCACCCTGACTGTTCGGTTGTACGCCTGTTACCACCACCCCTTCGGTTTCGCGCAACTTTAGTCTGCGCGAGATTTCGGGCGTTAAATTTGAAACCTTTACGCCGAATGCTACCTGTTCTCCATGCTGAGACATACGGACAATCTTTTCTGCTTCTTCCCGTTTGGCAATTTTAACCTTAAAGGTTTTTTCTTTGCCGTTGCGGAACGCCCTTATTTTGATCACCTCTCCCACAGGAAGGCCGGCAATGATTCGGGTCAGTTCCCGGCTGGTTTCAATCTTTTCCCCATCGACTTCAATAATAATATCCTTTGCCTTGATTCCAGCCTTATCAGCAGGGTCACCGGGAAAAACTTCAGATACGAGTACGCCTTTTTTACCTTTAACGCCATAGTACTCCGCCATTTCATCGTTAACATCCTGAATGCCGACACCTAGCCAGCCCCGGGTCACTTCACCTTCTTCTTTGAGTTGTTTGATAACCCCTTTGGCCATGTTCACGGGTACGGCAAATCCGATGCCCTGACCGCCGGCGATAATGGCGGTGTTGATTCCAACCACGTTACCTTTCATATTGATAAGCGGGCCGCCGCTGTTGCCGGGATTGATGGACGCATCGGTCTGGATAAAATCATCATAAGGGCCTGAGCCGATAACCCGGCCTTTTGCGCTGACAATCCCTGCGGTTACGGTATGCTCCAGTCCGAACGGGCTGCCAATGGCCACCACCCATTCACCGACCCTCAATGCATCGGAATTGCCCAGATTGACAATAGAATAGTTGCTGTCAGCTTTTATTTTAATCAGCGCAATATCCGTGCTGGGATCCCGCCCGATGATTTTGGCATCATATTCTTTTCCGGAGTTCAGCTTAACTTTGATCTGGTCTGCGTCAGCAATGACATGGTTGTTCGTGACGATATAGCCGTCTTTGTCAATGATAAATCCAGACCCCAGGCTTCGCTGCTTGAACTCCCGCTGGTGTTCATCACCGAAAAAATCCTTAAACGGATCTTGATCCCCCCATGGACTTTGATAAAAGTGACGGAACACCGGCCCGCCGCCTTTGATGGTTTTTACGGTGCTGATATTGACTACTGCCGGACTTACGGTATCGGCAAGTGCGCTGAAGCTTTCGGGGGTTGTTGGTTGACCCCAGGGTATGGCCCAGAGATTTACAGCCGGATGTACAAACAGAATCGCAAAAACAATAGCAGTTGTGATCCTCGCGGCGGTAAAAACCTTTCTTTTTGTTACGTTATGTTTGCATATAATATCATTCATCGGAGTTCTCCTTTGTTGAAAAGCTTTCTTCAATCAATCGGGTCCGTGGGAATTATCTCGATTTTGACATCATTAACACCCGGTACAGATCTTGCCGCGTTTTCTATTTTCCGAATAATCGACCCCTCTTTGGATTCATTGATAGCCGTCTTTATCATAACGATACCATCCGATGCGGCCACCTCGACATCCGGCTTTAAGTTGATAATGGCTGCTTTTGCCTCTGCTGCAAGGGCCAAATTCTCAATAACCTTTTGAGATTCAGGTGTTGCCGCAAAATTTTCCAGTTTTACCGTATTACAGATAATGTCCACGGCATGATCGATATTGATTTTTCTGACATGAATCACCAGATCATACAGATAGGGATCCCAGGTATCTATACCATACAGGTGCTTGCTCCATTTTCTTCGTTCATCATCATCGTTTTTCAGGATATGAGCCGCTTGTCTATCCGAAATTCCTTCGCGGGCCATTTCAAGTCTAACCCGGTCCTGGAAATCTGCAAGGATTCTGACTTTGAGAACATGGGAAACGCCGCTGACAAAAAAATGACCGGCGAGACCGCAGTAGACGATATTGTTTTCTTTAAAATGCCGGAGCAGTGCTGCCCGGATATAGGCGATATATTTTTCTTTTCCATAGGCGAAACGACCGAGAATGGACGGCGCATCGTGAATGGCACGAACCAGTTTTACTTCTGGAATGTTAAATTCTTTCGAAGCTTCAAGAAGCACATCACGGGAGATGCATTTATACCCGAGTTTTTGGCAAACCTTTTCTGCGATCTGTTTGCCTTTACTGTAAGATCCTTTTGAAATCGTGATAATAGCCATTTTTAACCTCCTTATCAACGGTTATTGCATGGAATGGTTTATTGTAAATTTATCTTAAATGTAACACTTTAACCTTATGAAAATATAATTGTTATGGCATAATTAAATCTACTGAAAAATTTTCTGAATCCCAGCATTTTTTTCTTTCGATATTTTTCTTCGCTGTTAAATCTGTTACCTCCTTTTAGTAGAGCAGTGTTTTTCAAAATACCGTTTTAAACGGCGAATTGCCGTTCCGAAAGCAACGTGTATGGAAAGATAAAGGTCTTCGGAACCCGAACTTGTTTCAGAATCGTGTTTCACAGCAATGGTTTTGCCAGGCACATCTATGTTTATCGTTACATGATAAAGACGATTTCTTTGATGATGGGCGCCTGACTGATCGAGAACAACTCTGCAATGCTCGATGTGATTGTTGAACCGGTTGAGTTTGGCGGCCATGTTGTGAACGAAATCTTTGATATGTTCTGAATCGAGATCATGACGAAAACATAAATCAAGCGGGAATCGAACGGCAACGGGTTCTTGTTTTGATAATGGGAGCTGCGCTTTCTCGGAAATCAGTCCCAGGGGGAAGATTTGACTGATTTCGGTGAGGAGGGCATCCATGTCAAAAGGTTTGGAAAGTATGGCCGCAGCTCCCAAACGTTTCGCCAGATCAAGGGTTTGCTTATCCGGAAAGGCGGTGATCAAAATCATTGGAGGAAAATCATCGAACTCCTTTGCAGTTTCAAGAACTTGAAGACCTGTGACTCCCGGCATGCGAATGTCTGATATGATTAAGTCAAATCCGTGAAAATATTCCAATGGTCCCAGAAACCCAAGGTGTCTCATAAGGTCATTTCCATCTTTGCACGCAACAACGTTGCATCCCTTTTTTTGTAAATACCATGAAAGCATCCTGCGCATCTCAAGATCATCTTCTGCAAGCAGTATTCGTAATGGAGACTGTTTATAATAATAATTTTGTGGGGAATAGTTTGTTGCAAATGACGTGCAACGTTCTTCTTTAACCATTTCTATCTCCTGTAAATTTTCACTGCATCTAACGGAATCGATCCCTGTTATACCTGACCCGGACAAGCCGGAAAAGTTACAAGTGATCTAAAGTTTGAAATGATCTAAAGTTAAGGAGTCGCTACGCTCAAGCTGTTTATATTAAACTGATGGAACTCCACAACTTTAGTCACTTTAGTCACTTCACACTTGATAAGTTTATATTTTTTTGCCACAAAATGCACAAAATTCACAATTAAGGTACTAAGACAGCAGGATTGCACGCACCTTCTTCAGCATTTCGTCTATATCGAAAGGTTTGTCAAACAACGCCACTGCCCCCAACCGTTCGGCCTGCATATGGGTTTCTTTATCTCCGAATGCCGTGATCAGAATTATGGGCGGAAAATTGTCGAGTTCGTTGGCACCCATCAGTATCTCCATTCCTGTTACGCCGGGCATTCTAATGTCTGAAATAATCAAATCGAAATTTTCGTGTTCTTCGCCAGGCAGAAAAAAGGATGAAAGCATGTCGAGAAGGGAAAATCCATCCGTACATTCACAGACCTGGTAACCTTCTTTTCGAAGCATCAATGCCAATAGGCTGCGCATTTCTTTATCATCTTCCGCCAGCAATATGCTGAAAGAATTCCTGTTATGAGTATTTTTGGATAGTCTGTAGATGTTGTTTTTCTTTTCGGTGGTTTTTTCCATTTCAGATTTCCTTTTTTATAGAAAATTCAGAACGTGAAACATAAATTAATATATTTTTCTGATGCTTACTTAAACGAATATTCAGCAATCCGCATGCCAGAGCACACCATTAATAGATGCAACTGTTTAAAAAGATCGTATAAAGCATTGGGATTGTTACCTGAATCTTGCATGAAAATTAATGAGAATTTTTTCTCAATGCATTTGAAATACGGTCCGTGTGGCGGGGTATTTTGCTTCACCGTGGCAATATGCCACGGAAAGGATGTGCTGCCATGAAGTGGTTATCGGTAGAATACTACCGTAAACGTCAGTCGGCTTTGTACTGCTGAAGTTTACGATATAGGGTTTTACGATCCAAGCCCAGCACTTTTGCAGCCAAAGTCTTGTTGCCTCCGACCGTCTTCAAGGCATGAAGAATGTATCGGCGCTCAACTTCCTGAATCGGGATGAGCTCGCTTGGATTATCACTTCCAACAAGAAAGTTAGAGGTTTTATAATCGCGGATTTTTTCAGGAAGATCATCAACAGAGATCTTTTCATATCTTGTTAATACAACTGCTCGTTCAATGGTATTCCGAAGTTCACGCACATTGCCGGGCCATGTATAATTTAAGAGTTTTTCTGAAGCTGCATTGGATATTCCCGCTATTCGTCTATCTGAACGAGCAGCGAACTGTTCAATAAAATGTTGTGCAAGAATAAGAACGTCGGTGCCACGCTCCCGAAGCGGCGGAAGATCGATTTGGATGACATTAATGCGATAATACAGGTCTTCACGAAACCGAGCTTCTTCAATGGCTGTTTCAATGTCACGATTGGTTGCAGCAATAATTCGTACATCAAACGTCACCTCCGAGTCACTGCCGACAGGGCGAACACAGCGTTCTTCCAGAGATCTAAGGAGCTTGGGTTGAAGGGCCAATGGGAAATCACCGATCTCATCAAAAAAGAGGGTTCCGCCATCGGCCTGTAGGAACAGCCCTTTGCGTTCTGTTTTAGCATCGGTAAACGCACCGCGTTTATGTCCGAAGAGTTCACTTTCCAACAGCGCATCCGGCAGAGCAGCACAGTTGACGGCAATAAAAGGTGCTTCATGTCGATGGCTCTGTTTATGAAGGACCTGTGCCACAAGCTCTTTTCCTGTGCCGGTTTCACCGGTGATGAGGACGGAGGTTTCACTGTCGGAAATACGAGCGAGTTGATTGACCAGCTTACGTATGGGGGGACTTTCGCCAATTAGTTCATCGAATCGATGAGATTTTTTAAGCGCTTCATTCAGGAGTTTCACCTTTTCTTGAAGGCCGCGGTGCTTTACAGCACGGTCGAGGGCAAGAACAAGGAATTCCGTATCGATTGGTTTGGTAACGAAATCGTATGCTCCTGCACGAATAGCGGAAATGGCGGTTTCCATACTTCCAAATGCCGTGATGACGATTACCGGGATATCAGGCCTGTTGGCAACGATTCGTTCGCAAAGCTCAATTCCGTTCATGTTTGGCAGATTCAGATCCGTCAAAAGAACGTCAAAAGATTCTGTCTTCAGAGCGTCAAGCGCTTTTTCGGCTGAGATGTACCATGTTGGATGGAAGCCGTGCCGTTTGAGATCGTTTTCAAGCATCTCACACATCATTTGTTCATCATCAACGATCAGGATTTTTCCGCGCATTCGCCAACCTCCAGTGGAATATAGATTGTAAAACAGCTCCCCTCACCGATCTTGCTCTTAACATCAATCCATCCGCTATGTTCCTGAACGATTCCATAAGCAATGGAAAGCCCCAATCCGGTCCCTTCGCCCACATGTTTAGTTGTAAAGAAAGGCTCAAATAGATGATTGATATTGTCTTCAGAAATACCTTTTCCTTCATCTTTAATATATATCGCCACATAATTTTGTTTCCGGCCGTTACTTAGAGTCGAATGATATGAGTATTTCATATGAAGTCCAACTTCCAAACGTCCACCATCCGGCATGGCCTGAATCCCGTTTATCAGCAGGTTGATTAGAACTTGCTGAATCTGAAACGGGTCGATTAAAACCAGGGGGATGTCGTCATTTTTTAAAAGCTCAAGTATAACTTTCTGTTTTTCGGCGGTTTGTTTCAGCATTTCTATGACTTGACCGGATAGATTTTTAAGATCAACAGGTGCCTTTTGAGGCGCACGACGTCTGGCAAAATCGAGCAACTGTCGAATAAGTTTTGTCATACGTTCCGCCTGCTCTTTAATGATTCTTGAGCATTCAGTAATGTCTTCTTTTTTCAAATCTTCGTTGATGATAAGCTTGGCTCTTCCTGAAACGACGTTAAGGGGGGTACCCAGCTCATGGGCGATCCCTGAAGAGAGGCGACCAAGCGTGGCCAGACGTTCGGTGTGCCGCAATTGCTCAAGCGCTGCGATCCGAGCTTCAGTCTCTTTGCGGACAGCTTCTCGAGCTGCTGCAAGCTGTTCGCACATTTGATTAATCGCGTTTGCCAGACTGGACAGCTCATCCCGTCCACGAACAGCAACTCGTGCTGAAAAATCGCCTTTACCAATCTGCCGGGTGATTTCAACCAGTCGATTCAGCGGACGGCCAACAAGTCTAACACCCAGCACCCACAGCATGACAAAGCCTAACAACGCCATCAGGATGCCGAGTATAACAGATCGTAATATCGTCTTATGGATATATTTTTTCAACTTAGCCAGAGATTCTGAAATTTCAAGAGCGCCATACTCTTGGCTGTTGATTTCAACCGGCACGTAAGTGTAGAGATGACCGGAGCCATTATTATCCATTTTTTTCACCGATATTTCTTGTCCGCGGGACACCGGAAACAGTTTTTCTGGGGCTACACGGGGCATATAGAGGCCACCCGATAGATCACCCAGCCAAACCCATCGAATCCGCATATAATTTTCTTCTTTATCCACTCTTTTGATAAGTTCCAGTGCCCGATATTGGCCGGCCTCATGCCAGGTGTCAAGGGTCAATTCCTTAACCGTGTTTCCGAGTAAATGGGCGTTTCGCTTCATATCATTGTCAAAAAGTTTTATCTCGCGCTTGATCGAAAGGTATCCATCGGCAGCCAAAAGAATGATGATCCCAAAAAAAATTAAACTCATGATTTTTATGGTTAGTTTCATCTGCTTCCTCGCTTATAGTCAAAAATATCCTCAAGAAATTGATTTTTAAATAATATAATCATTTGATTCAAACTCATTAGAGTTATTACCATTTATTAATCCAGGTAAAGATTGTCAAGCCGGAGCTGGTTAAGAATCCGGGTGATTTTGTTGATCAGTTATTATCACTAAAACAAAAAATATCCCAATAAAATAGATTTTGCAATGTTATGTGTTTAATGTCTATGATCGTGATATTTAAACTTGTTAAAGCTATATTAAATTCAATATAAGCTGGCATAAAAAATGGGATACGTGTGATTTTATTAAATATATTCTCGGACAATCGCTTCAATCGCCTTTTTTTATGTTGTGGGGCGATTGTTAAATCAAAACTGTAACAATATAATATCCTCCGGAGGTACAATAAACAATACCCTTATAAGGCTATTAAAGCTCCATGTGTTTGGAAATGATGAATAATAAATGATGATGAATGAGAGGAAATAATATGTATCTATTTAAAAAAGGGCTTACCGAAGAAAAGCGGGAGGCGCGGGTTAAAAACCGCAGGGTTCACATGGCCAACGAACGAACGTTTCTGGCATGGATCAGGACCAGCATCGGCATTATGGCGTTTGGCTTTGTTATAGAAAAATTTATGGTCCCCGTCGGGAACCATAACATAACGAATTTCCACAGCCTTGTCCAAGGGCGCAACTTCATCGCCTACCTGGGGATTTTCCTTGTTCTCATGGGAGCTGCTTCAGGCCTTCTGGCAACGTTCAGATTTCTCAGAACAGAAAAAGAAATTATAGAAGACACTTATCATCCGTCCATTATTGCCGATATTCTGATTGCCATCTTACTCGGTTCCATTGGGATACTATTGGTCATTTATCTGGTTTTTGTCGAACCGAATCAGTTATGATCTGATGAAAATCTTCGTTTTAAGAACAAAGGAATCGGCAACCAGCGAAACAGAGTCTTTAGATAACATTTTGAGCCAGCCAAAACAACGCCATTCCGATGACGACAGTACCGCCTAAAGATTTCGTTTTTAAAGCAAAAACAAAAGTAGGTATCGCCACCCAAAGTTCGGGCTGCCAGAGGGACATATGGCGGGGCATGCCGCTGGTGAACAATTCCGGCACAAGCAGCGCGCTGAGAATCGCTGCCGGAATCAGGTCGAGCCATTCCACTAACCATTGGGGGAGGTTGCGCCGGGACAGAAATACCAGCGGGAACCAGCGCGGGACATAGGTCACCAGGCCCATACCCAGGATGACCCATACAACCTTCTGATGAATTAACGTAACATCCATTTTTTTATACCGAGTGCCGTTGTGGCCGCAAATATGGAAGCCAGTATAATGTATGAACTGCCGGGAATGATCAAAGACAGGGTCACTGCCACAACACCGGCGATAACCGCAGTGATCACATAGAAACGCCCTTTTAGCTGAAATATCAAAAGGCAGATAAACATGGCCGTAAGCGCATAATCGATACCAAACGCGCCTTCGTGGATGAATTGGCCGCTGTAACCGCCAATGACGCTGCTGACGATCCATGCGATATTTGCCGTGTGATTCACCACCAGCGCCTGATCCAGGCTCCAGTTGTTCCGGCTGAACCGGGTGTGGTTGACGGCAAAACTTTCATCGGTGACACCATAGGCAAATAGGGACAGTTTCTTTCGGGTAGTGTTACTCAGAAATACCGCCAAAGACGAACTCATCAGTAAATGCCTCAGATTCACTGCAAATGTTGTAATAATGATTGAGACGGCCCCTGCACCGGTGGAAAGCATGGATACGGCAATAAACTGTGAACTTCCGGCAAACACCAAAATAGACATCAACATGATCTCTATGGGATGAAGCCCGGCCTTTTGGGCCAGTACCCCGAAGGCAAGCCCAATGGGAATATACCCGAGGCAAATGGGCCAGGCCGCCGACAGACCTTGCAGGATTGACATTTTCAAATTATGTTTTTTGGGGGGAGAAACAGAATCGGACATTGACCTGTCAAATACCTTAAGAACTGTTTAAATTGAATGAGCTGAAAAAATTTTCATAAAAACTTTGGGTAAATGCAAGTCTGCATATATGTCATTGGCCAATTCGTTTTGTCAATTGTTTTCTAAACCGCATAATATTTGACAAATTGGACCTTTTTATTATCTTTATACATAAGAGACGAATTTGAAGGACCGTACATGTTGTGGTTTCCATGAATTCTAAATATGGATAAAGGAAAGCGATATGAAAACTGACACCGATAATAAAAATGATGCCATTGAACTTAGATGCCCGGAATGTCGCGCACAGTTAAAGGAACGAAGATCGCGAACACCGGATAAATGCGAAATGATTTGCGGCGGGTGCGGACAAAGTTTTGATGTGTGTGACCTTGAAACGCTGGATGCACTGAAAAAGCAGTCTTAAATAAGATTATTCCAAAAGGTCTTCAATTGTTTTTAGAAGTTCGGGCAGTTCAATGGGCTTGGTTAATGTTCGCTGTGCCCCTAACATTTCGGCCAAATGTAAATAATCCTGTGGCCCTAAACGACCGCCCCCTGAAATGGCGATGATCTTAATGTTTGGAAAGTCTTTCTTCAATTCCTGGATGGTCTCGATTCCATCTTTTTCAGGCATAATGAGATCCGTGATAATGAGATCCGTGGGGTTCTTCCGATAGAGCTTTATCCCCTCCTTACCGTCAGAAGCTTCGATAACTTCATATCCATTTCGCTCCATCATTTTTCGGAGCATTGTCCGAAACTGATTATCATCATCTATGAGAAGAATATTTGGCATTGCTTATTTTTTCCTGTTTCAGAGGTTTTGTTGCGCACAACGATTTCTTTTGGAAATATGATTTAATGAAATGTTTTTAATTCTTTAACAATTATATTTAAGATTTATTTTCATAATAATAACCATATCAGACTCAGAGTCAAATGTAAAACCTGAATCTTGCATGAAAATTGATGAGAAAATAAAAGCATCATCCAATTTGCCATTTGGATCAAATGTATGATGCTATGATTTTGCATAAAGCTGCTTCAATTAATTAGTTTAAAAATTCTCATCAATTTTCATGCAAGATTCAAGTATAAGCTAAAATATATCAATACCTTCCTCAGGGCAGGTGACCCAGACGTCGTCGCTGATGCCCATTTCATAACGGTTGAATGATTCTTTGGGAATCCATACATTTAACGGTATTCCAGCATCAACCAGAACATGGACATTGAACGATGCCTGGTTGAGCTGAACGTGTTATCCGGGACGGACATTTCTTTTCTTTCACCAACGATCCCAAAACCCTCCCTCATAAACAGCTCCAATGGTCCATGTGGCTTTGGAGCCGGACATAAAACCGAGTCAGACATATCGAAGGTTTTTGGGTCAGCTAATATTCTGGGAGTCCAATAAGCGATCAAAGGTTTTGACAAGCCGGATTTTGTTACGTATTCTCTTAATAGATCACGGCAAATACTATATTTGACGGTTAAATAATTTAGATATTAAAGAGAGAGGTTTCAATATGGCCGTTACCATGGAACCTATCGGTGTTGTCCTTACGGACGCAGATAAAGTTCCCCGTCATTGGACGGTATCTGATGTGAAAGGAACTCTGGTCATTGATAAAAAATATCAGGAAGGGCTTAAAGATATCCAAAATGGTCAACAGATCGTGGTGATTTTCCATTTCCACAAAAGTCCGAACTTTACACCCGATTTGCTTGTTCAACAGCCCCCACACCGCGATGAAAAACTGGGGGTTTTCAGCATTTGTTCGCCAAACAGGCCAAATCCTGTGGGAATGTCGGTTTTGGATGTTCTTCAAGTGGAGGATAACGTCATTTATGTACAGGGGCTCGATATGCTGGACGGAACTCCGATTCTGGATTTAAAGCCTTTTGTAAAATCCTAAATGAGCGAAAGTCGAGGATGCCCTCAGGTTCGAGGCATCAAAGGCGAAGTCGTAGTCGTCTACTGCGAGTCCTT
>Ga0307425_1001485_pt1 | contig 13983 bp, 14 predicted proteins | sample SalMarWE160330MG_FD_202152 | JGI IMG/M metagenome (GOLD analysis project Ga0307425, IMG submission 202152) | Salt marsh sediment microbial communities from the Plum Island Ecosystem LTER, Massachusetts, United States - WE1603-30 | ecosystem: Environmental > Aquatic > Marine > Intertidal zone >... | reverse complement strand
CCTGCAAGGGATTGGCTTATTCTTTCCATCAGGCCGAAATGAAATGAGCCTGTGAGTATGAAAAGCCCCTCTTTACCTGACTGATCGACAATGGTTTGAATATATGAGAAAAGATCAGGGGCACGTTGTACCTCGTCTAATATGGCACCGCCTGAATAGGCCGAAAGAAATCCCCGAGGGTCGCTAAGTGCAAATTCTCTAATATCCGGGTCTTCGAGCGAGGCGTATTTTTTATCAGGAAAGGTATGCTTCACGAGAGTTGTCTTTCCGGATTGCCTCGGCCCTGTAACAGCAACAACAGGATATTGAACAGCGAGCTGTTTTAACTTTTTTGAGATTTGTCTCGGAATCATGGTGAATAGATACAATATTTCTTACAAATTGTCAATTGGATTTACAATTTGTAAGAAAATGAAACCCCAAGATTCTGAGGTGGATAGGCAAATTTTGATTTAATGCACAGAAAATTGTGCATCATGCTGCGTTGTGGTAATTATTTCATCCTAACTCGGGGCCACAAATTGCATACTCCCTTTCCCTTTGTTCTGGGATATAATTGGTCTTGTAGTACATCCTCGTTAAAGTCCGGTGTTCTCGAAAGCCAAGCGAGTCCAACCATTTCAGGAATTTTTTCTTCTTCTGCGGAACGTCAATGACAACCGACTGGCCGGCCAACCTACTTATGGCCGCTGCTAACAGTGTCTTTGCGTCTTCGGTTGTTAATGCTATTACCGGACCGAGGTGATTATGTTTTACTCCATCTCTTCTAAGACAGTATGCGGCAATCCGACCGTCTCTCTCGAGTTTCAATGCCTTGTCCGGGTATGTTTCAAGGATTAATTCAATCAAATCCGTTCGATCCGCTCCAAACACCTCTTTATCCAAATCAGCAATTTCCTGAATGTCATGCGAGCTTAGTGGAGTGACTGTCCCGCTATGGGTTATTGGTTGTTTCGGAAGGGGGGAGATTGTCATTCGAGAAATTGTATACTCCTCCTCAAAGCCCAATTTGATATAAACGTTTCGGCCGATAGGGGTTGCATCGAGCTTAATAATCTTACATCCTTTCAATCTTTTAATGTTGTCTTTAAGGAGAAGACTGCCTACTCCTTTTCTTCGATATTTTTTGTTAACCAGCATCATCCCGATCCATGCCAGTTCATTGGAATAGTTGACTGCTGTAACAGTCCCTATAACTTCCTGGTCAGATACAGCCACAAGGCAAGTTTTTGGGGAAAGCCTTAACAGAATCTTCCAATCCTGTTCCGTTTGATTCCAGCCCTCAGAATTTTTCAAGCCCATTGCCTGTTCAATATCTCCCAGCTGCATGGGGCGGATCTTAACCGAAGGTTCTATCACTTTCATGAAATTCCTGTCTTATTTTCATACTGGGGTCCGATACCAATTAAAATTAATTTTTCATAACGTGGCGAGTTTCTTTGAGACGTTTGCGACATGCTCGCCCTGGTAACGCGTTCCGGCGAGCTCAATGTCGGTTGGAAATCGACTGCCGTCAGCGACTTCAATTGTCGACGCCCCATTCAGGTTATTCCTCATAAAGATTATAATCGGGATAATACTTTTTGGCACATTCAGGACAAACACTGTGGCTAAATTCAGCATCGGAATGTTCCCGTAAATAGCTTTCAATCCTATTCCAGTAGCCCTTGTCATCACGAATTTTTTTGCAATGACTGCAAATTGGCAGCAATCCGCTTAGTCTTTTTACTTCGGCAAGCGCGTCTTGTAATTCCTTGATCAGTTTTTCTTGTTCGTTTTCCGCCAGCTTTCGCTCAGTGATGTCATGTGCAATACCCCGGAACCCGATTGGCTTGCCATTTTCGTCCCGCATCAGGCAAGCAAACAACTCATGAAATCCTCGATTCCCATCTTTTCTAATTACTTCATAGCCGTATTTTCTTATTGTCTTTCCTGTTCTGTAGATTTCGTTAAAGAGCTTATACATATCCTTGGCGGTTCCTGGAGGCATATAATCACTGTATTTCATTCCTTTAAGTTCTTCTTTAGGATAACCAAGGATTGAAGATAATGAATCGTTAAAGAATTTAAAGTTACCTTCAAGGTCAACCTCAAAGTATGCCTCTTCTATGCTTTCGAGGATGGTTTGGTATCTTTCTTTGTTCTCCCGAAGCTGCTCCTCGGCCTGCTTCCCTTCGGTGATGTCGTGTATCCTCTGCTCCAATTCTCCATGTATTGTTTTATGCGTCATTTTTTGCTCCTAAAACATGGGTTATAAAATTTATCTCAATGGAAAGAACAATTCATTTGAATTTGTGCATTTTGAGTGATGTGCATTATAAAAACGCCGTTTCTCAAGTTTTGAGCCATGGAATATTTTACATGAGCAGATGACACCTGTCTGTAGGTTTCGGACGCTCATTTGACGGATCACGTATTTTTGATGTACGCCGGAGCTTGAGCATACTTTCTTCACATACTGAGAATTTCCCATGGGCCTATGAAATCAAGTTCCTCAACATTTGGAAACACCAGAATACCGAAATTCATCCCATCACCTTCCTTGTGGCCGGGCATTGTCAAGTGATGGAAAATTTGCCATTGATTTTTGCACATTTTAAAATTATACGACTATAGCATTAAGATAGGCAAGCCAAAGTTAAGGCCATAGCTGCGGCAAAGATTTTTGCATCAGGTTAGGCTATATAGAAGGGGGACTCAATGAGTTTAACAGGTCATAGGGCGCTTATTACGGGAGCAGGGCAGGGTATTGGACGGGCCTGCGCAGAGGTTTTTGCCTCAAGAGGTGCAGACCTGGTCCTTTTTGACAAGAATTCCGAGACCCTTGATGAAGTGGCTGGGGATCTGGGTAAAAAAGGGCGGAATGTCACGGCCGTCACGCTGGATTTGACTGATATGGACAACCTTCGATCGGAGGTAGAAAAGATCAGCAGCACCGGAGTGATAGATATCCTGGTGAATAATGCCGGATTCGACAGGCCCGGCACGACGGCCAGGGTAAGCAGCAAAGGATTCGAGGAAGTTTTGGGGATCCATTTGACGGTGCCTTTATTACTTATACAGTTGCTACTCCCTACCATGAGATCCTCAGGGTGGGGCAGGATTATAAACATCAGTTCCATTTACGGGCTTGTCGGCGGGAAAGGGGAGGTGGCCTATTCAACGGCCAAGGCGGGTGTTATCGGATTGACAAAATCGGTGGCAAGGGAAGCCGGTGGGGACGGCGTGACCGTAAACGCTGTTTTACCCGGGTTGATCCGCACTCCCACGATAGAAAAATTCATGGCAGCGCGGTACAAAGATGAGATTATTTCGGACACCCCGTTGGGTCGAATTGCTGAACCGGAAGAGGTGGCCAAGGTGATTGCGTTTCTGGCATCAGACGATGCATCATATATAACGGGTGCAGCCCTGCCTGTTTCAGGAGGGTGGGGGATTTGATAGTAGCTGATAATAGGGTCTTGAGGTCTTTTCTTCGATTCCGAGTCTCCCGGCCTGATCTTTTCTACGACTTATCTGCGGGGGATTCTTGCCCCCTCCGCATTCCCCTCAACAGGCTCGGGGCTGCGGTTTCCCCCGCTGATAAGTCATAAAAAAAACAGCAGCCTCCCGCCAGTCACTCAAAAAATACCTCAAGACCCTTTCCGGTCGTTAAGTTTTCAACACTTTATGATTACTTACATCTGTGGAGGTCGAATGAATTACAAAGACTGGGTGGAAGATGAACTGGAAGGATTGAGCAAATCCATGGGTTTCAGGTATGTTCCGCGCAAGGAATTAGAGGGCCGGCTGACCAGACTCAGGGCCGGTATGGAAGAAAGAGGCATCGATGCCTTCTTGATAGTTCAGAAGATGGACTATTACTATTTTTCTGGAACTACCCAGGATGGTATGCTCTTCGTGCCCTTGAATGGAAAACCCATATTGATGGTAAAAAGGGAGCTTGAAAGGGCGAGGGTGGAGTCGAGGCTGGATGAAATTGTCGGCATAAGGTCCGCCCGCGAACTTCCGTCACTGATACGGGACTATTCGGGAGGCCTTCCCAAGACATTGGGCCTGGAGTTGGACATCCTGCCTGTGAGTGATTATTTTAGATACCGTGACCTATTTACGGGTACAGCATTGAAGGATGGATCCCCCATTATAAGAGATATTCGCAAGATCAAATCCCCTTTCGAGATCGAACTTATGAGGGTTGCCGGGGATATAGGAAGGAAGACTTATGAGGAAGGCAGGAACATACTCAAGGAGGGTATGACCGAGATCGAGTTTGCGGGACACATGGAAACCGCGGCAAAAATACAAGGGCACGAGGGGCTTCTCAGGGTCAGGTCACTCAACTACGAGGCCTATACATGGCACGTGCTGAGCGGCATAAGCGGGGGTATCGTCAGTCAGTCGGATTCTCCCATGGGGGGAATAGGGCTTTCGCCGGCCTTTCCCGTGGGGGCGAGCCTGAAGGTCATGAGGGTCAATGAGCCCATACTGGTGGATTTTGGAACTTGCTATCACGGGTATCAGGCGGACGAGACACGTATGTTCTCAATCGGTGAGATGCCAGGGAAATTTGTAGATGCTTACAAGGCATGTCTAGAAATCCATGATGCCGTTCTTGAGGAAACCCGACCGGGCTCGGATTGCGAGTCTATATTCAAAAAGACCCTCGGGCTGGCAAAGAAGTTGGGCTACAGCGACAAATACCTTGGGCCGCCCGGGCTCCAGACCAGTTTTGTCGCCCACGGGATCGGCCTGGAGCTCAATGAGTTCCCTTTTCTGGCACGGGGGCATTCCTATCCCCTGGAGGAGGGAATGACATTTGCGGTGGAACCCAAGATTGTTTTTCCCGGAGAGGGTTCAGTGGGGATTGAGAACACCGTGGCAGTCACGCGGGACGGCTGTGAAATACTTACGCCATTAGAACAGGAGATATTTGTGGTTTGAAGCGTGTCATTGAGACCTTTTCTTCGGTTCCTAGCCTCCCGGCCTGGTCTTTTTTACGACTTATCTGCGGGGGAGTTTTACCCCCTCCGCATTCCCCTCGCAAAGCTCGGGGCTGCGGTTTCCCCCGCTGATAAGTCGTGAAACCGACAGCGGCCTCCCGCCAGTCACTCATAAAAAGCCTCAAAGCCACGCTGCCTTATAATCGAGAAACCCATAAGGATTCATTTACGGTTTCAATGGCGGTTATATGTAATGAGGTCGTAATTAAGCAGTCGGCTTGTTCATGAAAAGGCCACCATGATAGATGACATAGGCACAAGGCATAAGGGAAAAGATATCAGGTTTCCTTACGCCTTAAGCCTTTGGCCTTTAGCAACTGCTCAAGATGTTTGGATTTGATAAACGAAGTATAACTGAGACACTTATTGGGGAACTTAAATGCTCAAAGAAGAAGGAATTGTCAAAGAGGCAACAAGCAAAAAGGCGGTAGTCCGCGTAATGAAAACTTCGGCCTGCGATCACTGTGGGTCCCGCTCATCATGCCATATGCTATCTGACAGGGAAATGATAGTTGAAGTGGCCAATGATCTTCAGGCCAAGGTGGGAGATCACGTCGAACTCAGAGTGCCTCCGGGCTCCCTGTTGAAGCTTTCCTTGCTCGTCTATTTTCTTCCCGTGGTGTTGTTGATAATCGGTGCATATGTGGGAGGGGCGTGGGCAAAGTCTTTTGGTCTTCAACCTACCGTGGCTTCCATAATCGGCGCAGGTTTGGCCATGGGGATTGCATTCTACTTGTTGAGATGGTTTGACAGGGGAGAACGGGCAAGGGGCGACTATCGACCCAGGATGACGCGGATCCTGTTTAATGAAGCGTCTTCCCCTCAACCCTGCGATAGCAAATAAGCCCGCACTGAAGGCATCGTTTGGCTTCCGTAACGGCCTGCTCTTCTGAAAGACCCAGTGCGATTTCCGCGGAAGGATCAGCAATCTGTTCTTCGTGAGTGAGTTCAGGCATTTTCTGCCTGGGCAGTTCAGCGACGGGTTCTACTTGATCCAGGCTCAACACCCTTGTATGTGTGCGGATCATATTGGCCGGCGCCTCCAAGGGTACATCGTTCAAAAACCGTTGAACCGAGCTGGCCGCACGTCGTCCGGAACCGATAGCTTCCACGACTGCCTTGTAGTCGGCCATTACTTCTCCGGGCCGGAAGATACCTATATCCTCTTGTGCAGAGGGCCCCGGATAAGGGATAAGCGTCTCCCATGGTACCGGCTCCGGGATTTCTGCTTCCTCATCCCCTTCCCTTTCTTCTTTCCGGACTATATAGATGAGTTCGGGAAAGCGTCCTGCACCGGTCAGCAGGGTGTCCACTGAAAGAAATTCTTTTTCTATATGGGTTTCCTCTTTATCTGAGTCCGTGATGTGTGCGATTTCTACATGGCTTAATTTTTTCCCTTCACCCTGCATGCGTGTCACGGCACTCTGGAAATGGAATTGGATGCCCTCCTGCTCTGCAGCCCTTAATTCCTCTTTGGATAACGGGGAATGCTCAAGAGAACTGCGGACAACAATATAGACATTCTCTGAACCTTTTTTCAGGGCTGTTCTGGCAGCCTCAAGCCCGGCCCTACCACCGCCGAGAATCATGACATTTTTTCCGGCAGGCGAAGATTTGCCCGCCCTCTGGTTCAGCATGTAATTAATCAGCAGTTGTACGCCGGGCAGGTCTTGTCGAGACCCATCTTTCGTTCCGGATATCTGGCTATCCCAGCCTCCGGTGGCCACGAATACGGCGGAAAATCCCTCTTTGAGTAAGGAGTCGATGGAAAAGTCCCTTCCGAGCCTTTGATTGGTAAGAGCCTCGACTCCGGCATCCAAGATACCGTTGATTTCCCAGTCCAGCACGTCCCTTGGAAGCCTGTTTTCCGGAAGACCGACGCGAAGTATCCCTCCCATCTGGGCGGTTGCCTCATATACAGTTGAGTCGTGCCCAAGACGGTTCAGAAGGTAGGCCGCGGTGAGTCCTTCGGCACCACCGCCGACCACGGCTACATGCTTTCCGGTTTCCGGGGCCCTGGGCACATTGATGCACTTACCGGAAGCCCGCTCGTAGTCAGACACGAATCGTTTAAGGTGATTAATCGCTACCGGTTCATCTACCAGGTTACGACGGCAATCATATTCGCAGGGGTGGACGCAAATCCGGCCGCATACGGCAGGAAACGGGTTTGTTTCTTTTATGATACGGACTGCCTCTGCATAGTTCTTCTCAGCAATCTGGTGGATATATGCCGGAATATCAATGCCGGCCGGACAGGCCCTCTGGCAGGGGGCGGTGCATTCATCAATGGTGTGTTCGGCCTGAATACGTCTTGTATGGGATGTAAGGGTAATAATATGTTTAGGACATATGCGTTCGCAGGTGCCGCAACCGGTGCAACGATCCGGATCGACCACGGGCAGGTTATCAGGTCCCATGGAAAGGGCGTCAAACGGGCAGGCACGTACACATGTGCCCAACCCGAGACATCCAATGGGGCAGACTTTGGTTCCGCCGTTCAACAGAGCTGCTGCCCGGCAGTCATTTATTCCGTTATAAATATATTTGACATCAGCAACATGATAACCATATGTGCATCCGGGCATTGCTATATCAGGCTCCCGGGCCTCCAGTTTCACGCCCATTATTTCGGCGATCTCCTCGGCAATTTCCGGACCGCCTGCCACACAGGAGGAAGCTGAGGATTTTCCCGCAACAATGGCCGCTGCATTTGAGCTGCATCCCGGATATCCGCAACCGCCACAATTAGCTCCGGGCAGGGCCTCGTCTACGGCTTCGATCTTGGGGTCCACATAGACGTAGAATATCTTGGATGCCAGGGCCAGTCCTATACCGACAACAACACCCACTGTTCCCATTACAAAAATTCCACCTAACATGCCTAACATGTGGTTCCTCCTATTTATTTCCTCTTTGAAAACCACGTCGTGTGGGCGTGGTCAGAAGATTATCTATGATCATAGCCCCTTTCAGGGCTGAATCAAAGCCACACCTACACCATCCCCTTGAAGGCAAAAAATGCGAGAGACATCATACCGGCCCCTACCAGACCGATGGAGGTATCCTGAAGGGGTTTAGGGACCCTTGCAAGAAGGATGCGCTCACGGACTCCTGCAAACAGGACCAGGGCTAGCCCGAAACCGATCGGATAAGCGAAGGATGCAATAAGTGCCTGCAAAAATGAATACTCTTCCTTGATATTAATAAGGCATACGCCCATGACCGCACAATTTGTAGTAATGAGCGGAAGGAATATGCCTAGACCGGCGTAAAGGGCGGGTATGCTCTTTTTGAGAAACAGCTCAACAAACTGTACCAGCGACGCGATCACCAGGATAAAGGCCAGGGTCCTAAGGTATTCAACCCCGAACGTTTTCAGCAGCAGGTGATCCACTATCCAGGTGATTGCCCCGGCCAGTACCAAAACGAAAACAACCGCCATTGCCATGCCGGTGGCGGTCTCCATTTTTTTGGAGACGCCCAGAAAAGGACAGTTGCCGAGGTACTGGATCAAGAGGATGTTGTTTACAAAGATACAACTTACGGCCAGTAAAATGTAGTCGCCCATCTATTTTCTCCCTAAGTCAGATAATACGGTATCTGTTTCATTATTCGTAAGTTCGTAGCCTTCAGCGCTTAAAAAAATAAATCACCTATTGTAGGGCCATAGGGGTCTCTTTTTAAAAGTCGCATCACAAATTCTACTGAGATAGTCGAACGCCCCCAGACCCGCAAACATGCGGCCATCGAACAGTCAGTAAAGGCCATCGCCACGACAAAGGGTCCCTTCAGGGGCTGTCCCAAGCAGAGGTCTAAGTCCTCACTGCCGTTCCATGAAATGATGTCAGCATATGCGGCTTTTAAAAAGAGACCCCCATGGCCTTTACTAACTTATTTTTAAAAGCTGCATCACAAATTCCAGGGTGTAGGCCTTTGGCGTCTACTTCTTGCCAAGCATATTCATAATACATAGCATAAGCCCAAGGCAGACAAACGCCCCGGGGGCCTCCACCAAAAAATTAAAAGGTTGAAACGAAGGGCCAAAGAGCTGAATAGAAACGCTTGTAATTGGAACTGTAAAGGTCCCGCTCCCGAAGACCTCCCTGAATAGGGACAGGGCTGTCAACGACAGCGTGAACCCGATTCCGATACCCAGGCCGTCCGCAAAAGAGGAGACAACACCGTTTTTAGCTGCAAAGGCCTCTGCGCGTCCAAGGACTATACAGTTAACAACAATAAGGGGTATAAAGATCCCCAGCTTTAAAAACAACGGGTAGGCAAACGCCTGCATCACCAGTTCTACTACGATAACAAATGTAGCTATAACCACTATGAAACATGCAATCCTGACATTTTTGGGTATGACATTTCTGAGTAGCGATATAAGGATATTGGAGCACACCAGCACAAAGGTTGTAGCGATTCCCATGCCAACGCCGTTTTCCACGGTCTTGGTAACCGCGAGGGTGGGACACAGCCCCAGGACAAGGCGGAACGGCGGGATTTCAGCCCATAGCCCCTTTGTAAATTCCTGAACAATGGTCTTTGCCATAACCAGATATCTCCCTATTTTTTTATGTTTTTATTTTTTTCAGGATTTCGTTTTTTAGCCGCTCGTAGATACCTGCCGAGACAACAACGGCGCCGCACACCCCGCGGGAAGTCATTGTTGCGCCACTGATTGCGTCAATCTTTCCACCATCGGCCGTCACCTTAAATGGCTCCTTAATGGGTAACCCCTTGAACTGTGAGCTTAAGTCCGGTTCGCTCTTTGCTCTCGATCCCAGGCCGGGTGTCTCACTATGGGTTGTAACGCCGATCCCCACTATTTTATCAGTTTCCACGTTGATAGCGACTATAACCCCGATATTGCCACCGAAACCCTTTCCGAACGATTCAAAGGCAACAACACTTCGTTTGCCGTCAAATTCACCCACAAAAAAGCTACGTTCATTATCTCCGTCCATAATCTTAAAACGGTCGGAAAGGGGATCATTTGAACAGCCCTCCATGATTTGTTTGATGGTAGGCCCTTTGACGAACTTGAGCTGCTGGTATTCAATCCGCTCCTGGGTTCCACTTCGGACTACTGCCAACAGCCCCCCTGATACACAACTGAAAACCAGAACAACTACAAAAAGCCTTATCATTTCACGCATGTTCAGTTTCCTTTCCCATAGCCTTTGGTCTGATTTTATCCAAAAGTGGGTTTGCAACGTTCACCAGCAGGATAGCAAATACCGCTCCATCAACGAAGGCGCCTATATTGCGAATAAGAACCATCAGAAAACCGGCCGCGGCTCCGTATATTAACATAGGAATGAAGTTTACCGGTGAAGATGAATCCTCGGTGAGCAGAAAGAACGCCCCGATCAATGAATATCCCGTCAGGATATGAAACATGGGGGGTGCGTATTTATCAGGATCAGCTATATTGAAAAAATAGGCGGTTACAAAGACGCCTACAAGAAATGACAGGGTAATTTCCCACCGGATATGACCGCGCAGGATCAGATAAAGCCCTCCGACGATCAGGCCGAGTCCGAAAGTCGTGCCAATGCCTCCTGACTGCTGGCCCAGAAGCAGTCCTGTTAGGCTGTAATTTGAAAGGGCCGATGTTCCCATATGCTTGACGGCGGCAAGCGGATATACCATATAGAAACCCAGGTCATAGTCTAACAGGGCCTCATTGAAGTCCATAAAGCCTTTCCATGAGAGCATGATTATGGCAATTGCAACCAGTGAGGGGTTAAAAGGATTACAGCCCATTCCGCCATAGATCTGTTTTCCTACAATAATGGCCACGAATGTGCCCACCACTACCAGCCACCAGGGCGCTGTAGCGGGTAAGAGCATTGCAAATAAAAGGCCGATAACAGCGGCATTTCCATCGCCTATGCTGGCGGGGCGTTTCATGGCAATATCCATAAGAAGCTCCCAGATCATGGCACATGATATGGACAATGCCAGGACACCAAGCGCAGGGAGTCCGTATTGAAAAATTCCCATTATCACCGCAGGAAGCGCTGCGATCATAATGTTATAGCTTTTTCCTGATATACTGCTTCCGTTGTGCCAGTAGGGTGCATGCGAGCTGACAAACAACTTCTGATTATGCATTGGATTCCTCCGCGCTCTGTATCCGGAAAAACTCGTATTTACCGAGCATGATATAATGAAATACCGGGATTCGTGCTATACACACATAACTGCAAAGCCCGCATTCAATGCAGGAAAGCAGGTCATATTGCTCAGCGGCCTCTTCGTAAAGGCCGTTTTCCAGTAATCTTACCAGCATATTCACCGGCACTTTTGCCGGACAAGCCCTCACACACTCCCCGCAGTTAATACAATGGCTACCGGACCCGATTACAATCTGCGACCTGTCCAAAACCATTATGGCGTCTGTATCGGGTGAGACCGGCATGTCTTCAGAGTAAATTGCGGTGCCGGTCATGGGACCGCCCAGAACGATCTGGTCTCCGTGCTCTGTCTCAATGCTAAGGGCCTTGAGGACGTTTTTTACGGGGGTTCCGATCCTGGCCTTGACATTAAGCGGTAGATAATCCTTATTAATAACCGTCACTATTTTGTCGACAGGGATCTTCCCTTCCTTGAAGGCATGTGCCAGAGATGCGACTGCCTCGGCGTTAATAAACCCGATCCCCATCTCCTCGCATGTCTTACCTGTTTGAACTGCTCTTCCCAATATGTTTTTTGCGATAATTTCCAGCAGGGTATTGGGATAAACAGGATCGATTGCATGTACGGAGGCACCTGTTTTCTCAGCCTCTGCGGTTAAACCGGTAGGCACAACGATGAATATCCTGCTCGCACGAGTAATCTTTTTAAGATGCTCAATCCCTTCTATTAAACTCTCTGTTTCGGTCTCAAGTACAAACTGGTTCGTTGAAATAAAAAGATCCTTATCAATGCCGTTTATGATAATGGTGTTGACAGGAATTTGAAAACTCAAAAGGCATGGAAAATCAGGATTACCGGGAAAGTAATCAAAAAACTCGAGGGCAATTTCAGGACTGACTTTTTTACCTTTCTCACTGAATTCATTGTCCCATTGATCATCACCTTTCGCTTCAATAGTAACAGCCGGGCAGGCCTTCCCCAGATAGCCTGTATATTCAGAAATGCCGGCAATGCTTCCTGTGACCGTTGAGATAAGATAGTCTTTGCCGTCCCCTGTGAGCCTGAGCTTTTGACCGGTTATGACCTTATCTCCAGCCTTGAGGATAAGCTCGTGGGTTTTGATACGGGGAGATAAGAAGATGGTGACCTTTTGTGGCAGCGGTATCTCCTTAATGGGGCCATGGTCGCCTTTTGCAACTACCGGATATTTCAGACTGGGCCTTGCCAGACCGAAAAACGGTCTCTTTATCATGTTAGCCTCCTGATCATGAGAAAGAAGGTATGAATTTTGTGTTACACCTTGGTTAATTATTTACATTCATCAACGTATTGTCTATCTCACATGGCACGCCGAGCAATCTACAGGTCCGGCACCTCCATCTTCATGGCAACCCTTACATTGTGTGTGGAATGCATCGGATCGTTTAACAGGGTCCTCGCTATCAATTTCATGACAATCCCCGCAGGCCGTAGGTTTTTCCCCTTCATCTTCGAGGGTATGATGACAGTCAGCACATCCGATACCGTATCCAGACTTTGAAGTATGCATATTATGGTCGAAAAGGACATTGCCTGCCGTGCTCTTGAATATGATTCTAATCGGTTTTTCCGGGGTCTCGACCGGAAAGGCGGCATAACAGACTATCCCCACGACAAAGAGTATGATCGCAAGGCCATATGCAACGATTCGCTCTGTTTTGACTTCCATGTTATCTTTCCTTTGTGTAACAGTGATAAGAGCTAAATACCACAGTTTTCTCTAGAATGTGAGGGATTACACATATGGCCCTTATATGAAAGGCCGTTCATTTTTGTCAAGTGGTTTTATATATAATTGAGAAACGTTTTAGGCGGCAGGACGCTAGTTATCTGGTATGAGCTGCGCCTGAAATAAGTTAAGAGAAGATATTCCATTTTGGAATAGAATTTGTTATTATTTTATAAGTTCTTATTATCCCAAGGAGGCTGTCGGAAAACCCCCATCTACTGCGTTATCCTCATCCTCGCCCTGCTGAATCCTCGCTTCGCGAGACTGCGCAGCCGATCCAACAGGGCAAGCCACTGCGGCGTACTTCTATGTACGCCTCATTCCTAGGGATTTGGGATGCCTTGTATCTGGAGATTTTCCATCAGCCTCCAACAGAACCGGTTCTCCAAAAGGCTTCTATGTTAAAAAGTGATCATCATGACTGTGGGTGCGCAGAAGACTCTTAACGGGATCACAATTTGAGGAATGCCTTTCATTTGGAAGCTCTCTGTCCAGCTTTAGCAGGATTTGAGTGAACATCAGTTAGGCTATCATTGGGGAGGTGTTTAGGCATGGCGACCATTACTATCTCGAGGCAATTCGGTGCCGGTGGTGCGACGTTGGGCGAAAGATTGTCAAAAAGGCTCGGATATCGTTACGTAAATGATCAGCTGATCATGGAGGTGGCAAAGAATGTGGGTGTTTCTTCCGGCCGGGTTCGTACCATCGAAAAAAAGGGCACATCCAAGTTAATGAAATTACTTGATAAGATTGTATTCGCGGATTCTATTGATCGCCAGGTCACCAAGAAACATGGATTCATCGACGAACAGCGTTATGTTGATGAAGTCACGGCCATTATTCAAAAACTTCATGAGGAGGGGAATGTTGTAATCATAGGAAGAGGAAGCAACTATGCCCTTAAAGGATATGATGGTGTAGTCCGCATCCTTCTGGTTGCGGACATAGAACATCGTGTCCGTTTTCTCATGGACAACTATGAAATGAATCAAAGTCAGGCGGAAAAGGCAGTGAAACGTGGGGATGTGATCAGGACCCGTTTCTTGAATTGCTTTTCAGATAGGGAAT
>Ga0307425_1001484_pt1 | contig 13983 bp, 13 predicted proteins | sample SalMarWE160330MG_FD_202152 | JGI IMG/M metagenome (GOLD analysis project Ga0307425, IMG submission 202152) | Salt marsh sediment microbial communities from the Plum Island Ecosystem LTER, Massachusetts, United States - WE1603-30 | ecosystem: Environmental > Aquatic > Marine > Intertidal zone >... | reverse complement strand
TGTGGGGCTGCTGCAGCAACTAAAATTCTATCAAAGGGAGCATGTTCAGCTAGACCCAATCCACCATCGCCGTGAATCAGTGTGACTCTATCATCATATCCGGTGCGTTCTAGATTCTTCTGAGCATAATCAATGAGCCCTTCTACTATCTCAATGGTATATACATGACCTGGGTTTTGTGTGCCATTAGGAGCGACCATCTCTGCACATAAGGCAGAATGATATCCGGATCCTGCTCCCACCTCCATAATTTTCAGGCCAGGTTCAAGATTCAGGCTCTCGCACATAATTACGCACATATGCGGTGCAGATATTGTCTGGCTTAGTCCAATTGAGAGTGGTGTGTCTCGATATGCATAATTCTTAGTGGATGGATGGACAAATTCCTCTCTCGGTACAGTTCTAACTGCTCTCTCCATCTCTTCTGTCTTAAGATATCCGCTATTCTGTAAACGTCGTACTAGGTTGTCTACCTCTTTTTTATATCGTTTCCCAGCCATGCGAATCATTAACTCAGAAGACATGAATTCATAAAAGGCTTGCACACAGTAGGTTTTATGCATCTCGTACAGTTCAAAGCATATGGGCATGAGAATATCATAGGAGAGCATAAGACTACTGTAGAAATAACTACTGAAGATTATCTTACAAAACAAGGCACTTGTATTATTGGAGTACAGGCAACGCAGAAATTATCCGAATTATCCCCAGAAATACGGAAAATAGTCACTCTAGAAACTACTAAGATTGTTCTTTTGATGGAAATAGATGGGATTACAGAACAGGTGTCTGGAACTGGAGGAAATGATCTTAATTACTCCGACTCAACTAGTATGGTTGCAAGAACTAGTTCGTTTCAATGTGGAAGAACACTGATGATTAATGCAGATAAAGCAGCAACTGATCTTAGTCGTGAATTCGTTAGTCTACTGAAAGAAAACGGTGCAGAAATGAACTGCGAATTGCGTTTTATTCCTGAAGGATAATATCAGCAACCATTTGGAACTCATAAGGTGCACTATCTCGAACCCGTCGGATTAGGTCGATCTTTTTCACTTTTCTACCCTCTTTCTCGACTAATCCAGTAACTTTCTTTTTCAGTGAATCTTCAGGTGTATCTCCACCGACGAAGTCATAGTAATGCATAGTCCCACCCGGTTTCAAGATATTACAAGCTTCACCAACAAAATCAGATGCACCTGATGGATGGTTCATTATTACTCGGTCCACACTGAGTTCATTGGATTTCACGTAGTCGTGAGCATCTGCTACTACAGGAATTATCGTTCCTACAAGTTTGTTCATTCCAATGCTTTCGCAAAGGAGGTCTATTGCGGACTTATTGATATCAATAGCAATGACCTTTGCATCTATCTTCTTTGCAATGTGAATGGCAAAAGGTCCTACTCCACAGAACATGTCAACAATAATTTCACCTGATTGAACAAGTTGTGCAATTCGATTATGTTCTTCTAATAGACGAGGACTGAAGTATGCCTTTGCAACATCCACTGCAAGTCTACAGCCATATTCTGTATGGATTGTCTTTGTTCGATCTTCACCTGCAAGAAGCGTGTATTCTCTTACTCGAGTTGTTCCTGAAATAGCACCTTTCTTGGCAAGAACTGTCTTGAAATTTGCATGAATTTTGTGAAAAGTTTCTCCAATGAGTTCAGAATATGATGAAAGCTCATCAGGAATTTCCAGAATTGCAATATCTCCGATCAAATCATAGGCACGTGGAAGAAGAGCAAGTTTCTCGGGAGCCATTTTCCCTTCAAAAGCATCGGCCAAGGTTTTGGAGTCTTGAGGAATTGTATCAAATATTCTAAAACCTACTTCAACTGGTGCCGCAGAATTCAATGTAATCAGCTGATTACTGGTGATTTTGAGCTTTATTGGAAAATAGAGCATTTTGTCTACAGAGGTTATCTTATACCCAGTATCAAGTATCTCAAAGGCGAGTAGTAGTTTTCGGATAGTTTCTCCGTCTTTCGCAGGGACACTAACATACTGTTTCTCTGATGACATCAATTACTGGTCATAATAAGATGCCTAAGATAGTTGTGATGAGGTTTAGGGCAGTAATCTAACATATTCCTTACTGGATCCGCTCTTAGTACCTACCATTAATTGATGTGAAATGTCACCAGTTTTGTATTGGGTGACTTTCTGTAATGTCCCAGAAACCTCTAATCGATCACCGTTCTTGAATAGACCGCCGAATGCTCCATCGTATATCATAATTCGAGTGACTGAGTGTCCATCAATCATTGCGGGTTCGGTGGTGTATATCGCTGGATGAAAAATTCCATAGTCAGTATTTTCGACTACCACCGATAATTTCACAGGATTTTGTGTGATAGTGGTATAAGATTCAAATCCATGAGCAATAGGTGCTTCTTCTGGTTTGAGTATAGGTGTGATTCCTATACATTGGTCTTCGACGTAGATAGCTTTGCGACGAGAAAAGAGCGCTCGAAGGTCAATCATATCTAAAGATGGGATTCGCTTCTTTACACGTTCTATTCCACGATCCCATTCGGGGAGGTTTCTTATTCTGGTTTGAGCCTCTTTGTTTTCTAGATTTGCATAATTATCATATAAAGTCCAGGACTCTTTGAATCCATAGACATTCATATTGATGTCAGAGTATCTTGGATTGTGACCTTTCCATAGAATACTGCCTGATATTCCTATATTATTAAGAGGCAAATTAAGTTCGTCATGAAGGGTTTCGGCCGCTTTCTGTACTCGTTCTTCTAGTACATCCTTTGGCTCGGCTAAGATTTCGTGAAGCCGTTCTTCAGGACTGAAATAATCCTTAATCATAGAACGAGGAGGCTCAACTAAATCTGTCTGAAAGTGCGGGTCAAATATTGTGTAATTCTGCGGTAGTACAGTCATGCCTTCTACTGTTGAATCAACTGAACCCCAGAACATACGTTTGTATCGAGTGCCCCCTGTTTGCCATTGTCCTTCTTTATCTGGGACGTATTTTAGAAACGATAGCACTCTATCTGAGGGTTGAATATAGCCAAGTGTGACAAACATTCTACTGTCAACATCTCTAAAGATATCACGGTCGCGGACCCTTTCTGGTAAGTCAATTATAGCAGGGTTCGACATAGTTCAAGTCCTCGGAGAGTTTGATTATCTGACAGCTACATAGATTAGAGAGAGTACAGTTTAGGTTTACTGATGAAGATTCTCCATCTATGTGATAGCCTTAATCCTGCTGGTCTTGGGGGTTATGAGTCATATTTGCATTATCTATCGCAACATCTAGTCAGTAGAGGAGATGTATCAATAGTAGTTACCCAAACGCCGAACAGAGATTCACCTGAATATGTGGATCATGAATATTATAGAGTTCACTATCTTCCTGGCAATTATCTAGAAGCAAGAAAATGGGAATTTTTAGAATTACCTGAAGACGAACGAGAAAGTAATGTTAGTAAATTGTTCAATGAAAATGACTTGGAATTGAACATTGAATCTCTGGAGAATCAACTCTTAGATGTTGTTAGCGAATTCAAACCAGACATTATCCATGCACATAGCACATACGTCGTATTCAATCGTGTTCTTTCAAAGTTGCAGGAAAGAGGGTCTTTAGGAGAGATTCCCATGATTGTAACCATTCATGGGCGGCCAAAACCTTTGATTTTACCAAATGGAGAACAAACAACAGATTTCGATAGTTTCACTGATGTCTGTCCGTTTGACCTGATAGTTGCAGTAAGTAGCAACGTAGCAGATGTTTTAGATGAATATCTATCAAGAAAAGAGCTTGATATTCCAGTCCTTCCATTATACGCAGGAATAGACCTAACGGTATTCTATCCAACGCCTGAAATAGAAAAAAAGTGGGATATTGCATTTCTAGGAAGATTAGAGAAGATGAAAGCTGTAGATCTTTTTCCGGAGATGCTTGTACAGCTCAAACAGGATTTTCCAGACCTCAAAATGCTAATGACAGGAGAAGGATCACTCAAGAATAGTCTTCTGGAAGAATTCGATAGATTGGGAGTTTCTCAGATGGTGCATTACCTCGGTGTAGTTGAAACAGAACGGGTTCCAGAATTAATCAACCAGAGTTGTATTTTCATATATCCATCAAGAGAGGAACCCTTTGGGCTATCAATAATTGAAGCCATGGCATGTGGAGTACCTGTTGTAACAACCAATGTATTTGGGCCAAGTGAGATTATCACAAATGAGCTAGATGGCCTAGTTGTGAATCCAAATGATGTAAGGGCACTTGCTGAAGCTATCCGTACTTTATTGAATAACAAGCAGCTACGAATGAAGATAGGATTACAAGGAAGAACTACCGTGGAGAAGCGGTTTGATATCAATCAACATCTAGAGAATCTGATCAGTATCTATCAAGATCTGCTGTAAATTGAAGAGGTCTCAGAAAATTAACGCCAATTGAATACTTTTCGGAACACGTGTTCTAACTATATTTGATTCACATTCAAAGAAACAGAAAACTAATTGAAAAAATTGACTAACTTTGAAATTCAAAGCCACAATTTTGAGGTCAGGTGTTTAAATTCAAGAAGCAGAAATTCTGGCTAGTTACCCAATTATTTCAGTGATTGCCATGGTAATTGGACAGTTTGATTGACGAATTCCCAAAATCTAGCTAGAATGGGTGTTAACAGAATAACTGATGGCAATCCAGTCGTGAGTAAGGGTAACATAACAAATCCGATTCCGGCTAAAACAGCAGTTTGTTCCACAAGTAACCCAAATACAACTAGTAGTAATGCTGTGAAAACCAATCCAATGGCAGATAGTATCGATAATTTTCCTAGTGATCGACCATTTGAGAAATCATATGATGCAATTCCAACAATTAATCCTAAAACTCCATATGATAAAGCTGGAAGTGTATAAGTGACTACGGTATTGAAGAATAGCAGATCATGCGCTAACACTCCCAGGTATCCTGTTAGAAATCCTGCAAGCGGTCCACGTATCCCTCCAATCAACGCAATAATTGCTAATGCTGGTGATAGACCGAATTTGAAAAGGGAAACCATTGTGTACGGCATTGGGATGGCGTAGATTATAGTGAAGATTGCTGCACCAACTAGTCCGAATACGATGGTTATGAGCGCTATTGTCCAATGTTGTACCCTGAACTTCTCACCCAACGTTTGCCTCTGTTCTTCAATTTGGGTGCTTGTTGATTCATTTTTCAATTTCAATCACCCTCCATGATTATCAATTGATAGTTTCCAGGTTGAAGTGTTAGAGAGTAATCCCCACCAGTTTCTGGTACAAGATTTCCTATTGAAATACCACCAGAGAAAGCAGTTGGAGTACCTTGGAAGTTACTGAGTACTAATTCTGCAGTACTATCAACTTTGATATTCAGGATGAAACCAGATTTTACAGAATCCCATTGAGCCTGATACACCCAGATATTGCTATCATCAGCTGCACTGATGTATGGATAATTCCAAAATTCTGATGGACGAGCATCTGCTAAGTCGCGTACTGTGACTGGTAAAGTTGACCAAACCGAGAATCCAGAAAGGACTGTTGAAAGGAATGGGTCCAATGATGAAGCATCATAATACAACTCCCTTCCATCAGATGACCATATCGCATTCACCATATCTCTTAGGAGATTGAGAAGACGGTCCCTTGTGACATAGTCACCTCTCTGGTTTGCTAGAGTCATAGTGAAGAGTGTACCAAGAATTCCGAAAATATCACCGAAAGTTGTGGGATGATTATACGATCCAAGTATGTACATCATATCACCGGATACTTCCCTGCTATACTTGTCAATGAAAACAGGATACTTTGGAATGGTGGTTTCGGGAATTGTATATTCCAGAAAGGTCATGGCCCATGCTGTGGCATATGAATTAAGACTGGGGCCTCCAACAAGATGATCTACTGCTTGCCCTGGAATCTCCTGAGGCGATAGTTGTGCGTTAGGTCCCCCACCAATGGGGCGTTGCACAAAGTAACCATTTGTATAAAGGCCATAGTCATCAGTTATGTTCTCTTCGATGAAGTCAAGTCCATAGTCCCACATACCACTTTCCATGTAACTAGTCTCATACAGATTATCATAGAGCTCAGTTGTATAGATGGGAATGCTGTTGCATTGTGGAAACACTATGTAAGGTTCGCATGGAATGAGCCCTGCCCCCCACACGCCTCCAGGTGTTGAGTTTCCAAGCCTATCAGTTGTAACTGATAATTCCCAATCTGAGATGTAGTGACTTAGCTCATCTACAACTGTTCCTGCATTGAAGTTTCTCTCATAAAGCGCCAACATGAGTGCAAAATGGCCAGTCCACATGATATTGGCAGGACCTCGAAAGCCTCCTGTATATACATCATTAGCATCGGGATTCGTAGCATTGGGGTAATAATAATCAGTGAATCCAGGTATAGATGCCCACTCGTAATACTCCATGGACTGATTTCCATAATCCGCGACTGATGTATTCATTTTCTGTATTAGAGTTTGTGCAAAGTTCTCATAGAAAGCTGTTCTGTAACCTGATGTGGTTTCACTGAAAGCAGCAAAAAGGTAAGCGACAAACGCAGCAACATATTGAAGTGTCCAGAGGTAGCGCTCAGCATTCCAACCGTCCCATAGGTTGACTTCTGTTTCAGTCACAAGTCTGTTGAAGTAATTGATTATTGCAATCTGTTCATGAGTGAGTGATGGATAGTCAGCAAAGTTGAATGTAGTGTCATCTATGGTTTGTATACCCAGATTGACCTGTGCTGGGGGAATATTTCCAAAAGTCATACCAGCAAGAACGATAGTGATAACAAAAGCACTTAGAACGAACTTGTTTTGTTTGAAAATCTGGGACATTGCTGTTCACACCAAGGCAGTCAAAGATAACTACGGGTCGTAGATTATCACCTGCAGAGTATACTCACCATAAATAGTTTACATAGAAGTGGAAAAATTAGCTACCGAGTATCTATCGACGATTATCAGTCATAAGAAACTCCTGAAACCGTCGCATAATTCTAAGAAGATGTTCATGTATCTCGTTTTTCTCATCTTCTCTCAAGCCGAGGAGTTCCTGTAATTTCTTGTTTTCTGAAAGGACATTAATTGCAGATTCTAATTCCTTGCAATAGAAACGTATTGCATAAAGAGTAGGCACAGGGGTCGCCTGTGAAGTGATTCCATCGAGGAATATTACGGGGAGAGTTTCCTCGGAATCAATAGAAACTAATTGTTTTTCCAAATATCATCACCTTTAAAGAGTGACAGGAATTCTATCCACCGGAGAATCCTACTGACGAATTGTAATTCTTGAAGTTTATAATCCCCTACAAAGAGCACTTTACCATCAATACTGGAAGTTATTATGGGTCAAGTGGGATGTGAACTACTCCATTAAGGCATTGTAGTGATTATTCTAACTGATAATGAAGTTTATCTGTGAGAACTTAGTTATTGGCCAAAAGATGTGTGTGAGCTAGATGATAAAGACAAGAGTAACTGAAATGTTGGGATGTAAATATCCGATTATAGCAGGAGCAATGGCAAGAATATCTAACCCCGAGTTTGTCGCAGCAGTCAGTAATGCTGGAGCCTGTGCTGTACTAGCCAGTGCAAATTACAAATCTCCTGATGATCTGCGTGATGCAATCAAGAAAACACAGTCCCTCACAAATCAGCCATTTGCAGTAAATATCAATTTGTTCCCAGCATTGATGCCTCAAGAGAAGCTAGAAGATTATGTGGATGCTACATTAGCTGAGGATGTGAAAATCATTGAAACAAGCGGTCACAAAGCACCAGAAGCTCTAGTTCCTAAATTCAAGCAAGGTGGTGCCATCTGGATTCACAAGTGTGCGGGAGTAAGATACGCAATCAAAGGAGCATCCCTAGGTGCAGATATAGTTACAGTTGTCGGATATGAGAATGGTGGAGCTACTGGGAGATTGGATATAGGAACGATGGTAATGACTCCATCAGCAGTTGATGCTCTAGATGTTCCTGTAATTGCTGGAGGCGGAATTACAGATGGCAGAGGTGTCGCTGCGGTCTTAGCACTCGGTGCTGAAGGAGTAATTATGGGTACAAGGATGATGGCTACAAAGGAATGTCCAATTCATGACAATCTAAAACAAGCCTTCGTAAAAGCAATGGAAACTGATACAGTATTGGCTCTACGTTCTGTTGAAAATACTCACAGACTGTGGAATAACAAAGCAGCGCAGCATGTACTTGAATTAGAGGCTCAAGGATCACCACTATTCATTCTCATTCAAGCAGCCTCTGGAGATAAAGCACAAAAAATGTACGAGGAAGGAGATATTGACCTGGGCGTTGTAAGCTGTGGTCAAGGTGTCGGCTTGGTCAAGGATATTCCCTCTGCAAAGGAATTATTGGATAGAATGATGGTCGAGGCTGAAGAAGTAATTTCAAGACTTGGTAAATTATCTCATTAGTAGACTTCAGGGAACTAAATGGTAGGTTAAGTGAGATTTAGACCAGTCCATTTTGAATTAAGATAAGAGGGGCACACGGCCCCTCAAAGATAAAATCATCTGAAGTGATGATGATAATGATAATGGTGGTGATGATGGTGGTGACAATGGTGGTGGTGTAAAATTCTAACCGAGTCTGTTCCTTGGATTAGTTGAAAATTCCATGTTTCTCCTGTCAAGGTCGCTTCAGTACTGTCTTTTGTTAGATTGAGGTCCCGTATTTTGAAGAGTAAGACAAGATCTGTGTCACCATCATGATCCACATCCTTGAAGCACCACCTTATTGGACTAGCTCCAGCAAACTCTACTGTGGCAGGATTTACAGTTGAAGCATCAAAGTCATCAGTAGTCAGTATCGCTACTGAAACCTTCCCTCTTGATTTGAGGTTGATAGTGTTGCACCTATTATGTGGCTTGATATCGATGTCAACGATTTTAACGAGACTCTTTATGACCAATTGATATGATGCAGATTCAAGAGACGTTCGTCCGTACAGAAGCTCGTGCGCATTAGGGGAATAACTAGCACCACCATCATTATACGGACCCTCAGTAAGCTGAACGATTTCAGTACCATCTACGTTTATCTTGAAAATGTGAATATTCCCATCTGCACGATCACTTCTCATTAACAGGGATTGTCCATCAACGGGATTATAGTTCTCCCAATAGTTGGAATATTCATCATCAAGAACCGTCCTCTGATTGCTTCCATCTATATCCATTGCATATATGTTACCAGCTAAGGGTGGTTCTCCTATGTTACGTGTTCGAACGAAATTATAGACGACTGTATCCCCATCAGCTAATACAAGAGGGCTAGTACGATATATGAATGATCCAATCATGGCTAGATCCGAACCATCTGGATTGCTTGACATCAGAGCCCTCGTAGGATTATCCCAGTAGGTAGCATCACCCCATAAAACCTTGTTACCAGTCGGGGATATCCCTGTAGTAAATGAATAAAGGTAGGGGGATACACTGAGATAATACCACTGATCAGTACCGTCACTCTTGCAAACAATTGGCCTCCACCAACCGTTGCCATCATGAGCTGAGAAATATACAAGATCTGTTCCGGGAATGAATCTACCATAACCAGCAGAACCTCTGAAATAGTAAGCTCCATTTTCAGTGTATTTTATCCCGTTAGTATAGGTGAATGTAATTTGAGTAAGACCACTACCATCATCTTGGATTTTCCAGAGCTCGTTGCGACCATAGTATTCAGTGGGTGTACCGTCTTCTCTGCGAATCCTGAAGAGAATCCAGTCACCTTGCCAGTCTTCTAAACCATTATACTCAGCTTCAGTGTAAATCAACTGGTTATTCTTGACTGTCACACCATCCCACTCCGCAATCCAAAGGTCACCCCAGAACTGTCCCTCTGTACATTTGATATATGCTACTTTAGTCCCATCGGATGACCAAAGATGGTCAGTAATATTCCCTTCGTCAACGATAATATCGACTTCAGGGATTGTTGTTGCTGCTGCTTGATCTGTCGCTAAGGAAAAAAACACACTGAGCAAGAGTAGCGTAGCTATTATTGCTGAACCTGTCTTCAGCTTTCTCAATTCTTTTTCTTTCACTTTCTTTCCTCTCCTACAATATAGGATAAGTCTTAATCCCATCAGAACAAAGCAGTCTTGGTATGAATCACTTGCAGGCATGCGATTCTATACTGGCGAAATAACATTGCAAAACGATGCATTATCTATTAATCCATACATACGTAGAGGTTACACAAAAGACCTTTGGTGCTTCTAAATATTGAATATAGCAGGCTAGAAACGATTTTTGAACTAAAAGTTAGAAGAAAATATGAGTTAAATACGAAATATTGAAAGAATTTACTGAATCGGAAGCCCCAAATTTGTATATTGCAGAGTCAAGTGTATGGTGTACCGACATATGTCGGGATAACGCGTAAATCTTTAGTATGTAATAACATACCATGCCACTATTCGAATTTGTGTTCAGGACATTCTATGATAACCCGTTCAGTAAGATTACGGAAAATAATCAATCAGTACAGCTCTACCAATGGTGTAATGACAAACACGATGTTATCGAACTTGTCATGCAGAAACCAGAGGATTATGACCAAGTACGTGAGGAATTCTCGAAGTCTGTGGAGATCGTTGAGGAGATAGATAATGGTGCTAATGTACATGTCATTACTAGAATGTGTGCATGCTCAGCATCTGGCACAGTAATGAGTCACCTAAACGATCCAACTCTTCTTGTGATACCACCTGTTACTTACGAAAAAGGCTGGGAATACTACAGAATGATTGCATTCAAACATGATAGCATCGCGAAGCTAATGGCAGAATTACGAGAAACAGGTTTCAACGTGGAGATTCTAAGGAAAGTTCCTTTTGATGGTTATATGGCAAGTTCATTAACTCTGTCCACAGATACGCTATTCTCAGGATTAACCGAGAAACAGATGGATGCTCTTCTCACAGCTTATGCACAGGGTTACTTTAGATTTCCTAGAGGTTCTGACCTTCAAACAATTGCATCCAAAGAAAAGATAGGCAGAACAACCTTTCTGGAACACCTCAAGAAAGCAGAAAACAAACTCATTACAGCACTGATACCACACATTCAGCTGTTCAGGAAGATACCTCAGGAACGGAAAAACACTATGCGACTTGTTGTTGATGCCAGTTAGATTATCCACTTGGTTATAAGTTGAAAGAGGTATCTCGATATCCTCAGTCAAGTACTGCATAATGTTCTAGACAATGCCATGAAGGAGTTTTCTAGTTTCTTCAAGATACTCCTTTGCTGTTGGTTCATCTGATAAGAACCTCTTGAGTTCCTCGCACTCATAATCGCTACAATGAGCACATGTGCGTATGTTTCGTTGCTCCGCACAGGGTCGAATCAAGCATATTCTCTGGCACCAACCGGATATCCTCTGGGAACAGCATCCATCACATAGAATGTCCTGTGCTGAGAATTCAGTTTTGAGTTCTCGAGTCCACCGCTCAGCAATCTCTTTCAACCGTTTTGTATCCTCGGCTTGAGTTGCCATAAACGCATCACATTTGCTACAATCAAGTCCGCAATAAGCAATAATATCATTCATGATGCCATATCACCTTCCAAGTCTAACGCATGAATGACATTCTGTAGGCTATTGCTGCGCTGTGAGCCTTCCTCTGATCCAATTGTCGCATTGCTTCCTCAGACGCAAGATATCTACGGAACTCAGCAGATGCTCTATCATACTCACCAGCGTGTTTTGAGTTCATGAGTTTCTTGATTCTAATGGGTTTCGGCTTCTCCACAAGAAAAGTTGGTTGTTGCTTCTGTACGCATTCCATCTTTATCACCAATAGTATATGCGTACAGAATTGGCTTAACTTTTGTACCGACACACGTCGGTCGCGTTGGGTTCATTCAAATTTAAGAATGCAAATAGTGGAGCTACGCGGATTAGGTTCTGATCAAACAAACCCTAGTGATTAAAGGCGTTTACAAAATAGTAGTGCAATAAAGCAAACACCTTTTGGAATCGTAATCTTCTTTGTAAGAGAGAATAAGATTAGAAGGAGAAATTATGCTAGACGTGAAAGTGCTTAAGGTTATTAAGATAGAGAGGTCTATCTGAAAGAAAATGCCATTTTCAAAGACTGTAGACTTGGAAAATCTTCATGGGCATATTGCAATTCCCGATAAGAATTCTGGAATAGGATTGCTATTAGTACATGCATGGTGGGGCTTGAATGAATTCTTTAAGACTTTGGCAGATCATTTTGCAACAGAGGGATTTGTTGTATTTGCACCAGATTTTTACAATGGAAAAGTAGCAACTACGATTGATGAAGCAGAGAATCTTAGTGATAAGATGGATGAAGAAGAAACTGCTGCGACCCTCAATAGGGCACTTGATTATCTAAAACAACATCCATCTGTGGCAGGAGAGAAAGTTGGGGTCATGGGAGTTTCTCTAGGAGCTTGGTTTTCTGTCAGTCTATCTATGAATAAACCTGATAGTATAGGTGCAATTGTCTTATTCTATGGCTTGGGTGATGGAGAAATTAGTGATTTTGGTATTCCAATACAGGGTCATTTTGCTGAAGATGACAAGTATGAAAACACTGAAGATGTGAAGGAGTTTGAAATGCAAGTTGCTGAGGGAAGAGCTGAATGCGAGTTCTACACATACCCAGGAACAACCCATTGGTTTTTTGAAAGTGATGTGACGAATGCATATCACAAGTCATCTGCAGTTCTGGCATTCGAAAGAACGATTACGTTTCTAAAATCTCATCTCTGAATTTGAAATATGGTGGACCAGGGAGATTTGAATCAATTAATTGACCAACGTTTCACTCTCTTTCTTGCCTGTTTCCCTCTACTGGTTAGAAATAGGAAAATAAGTGCAAATAGTAGAAAGACGAAAGCGCCTGGAAAGGCGTACATACCTAATATGGTCCAAAAAAAAAGACCCATTAGTACCATGAGAAATGACATACAGGCAAATGACCACATAAACTTGGCAAATAAACAATCATAAGAACAGTAAAGACCATACTGTCTTTTTATCCAGTGGTGCGATTTTGTAGCACCACAGTAGTCACATCTTGCATGATATTCTTCACCCATTACTACCACTGATGTATGTTACTCTTAGGATTTCATAAACTCTTGTATTTGATTTGCAAACTGGAGAAATAAGATGACGGGTCAGAGGGGATTTGAATCCTTGAATATATATTCATTGAGCGTACTTGAAATCAACCTGCGTGAGTGATGATCATGGACAAATGGAAATACTTTGACATTACACACAAGCACCATATACTGTGTAATCCAATGAGTGAAGAGAAATTCGAACGATTCTGTCAACTTCTCAACCTACCAAAAGATACTCGAATTCTTGATATCGCATGTGGAAAGGGAGAAGTCTTAGTCAGACTAGCAGAGAAATATGGAATGTCAGGGGTGGGAGTTGATATATCTCCATTTTTTATCAATGATTGTAAGAAGAAACATCTTGAGAGAGTTCCTGAATCCGATTTAACCTTCATTGAAATGGATGGTGCCAAGTATCGACCTGAATCTGGAGAACTATTTGATGTTGTAATGTGTTTGGGAGCAAGCTGGATTTTTGGAGATCATGCTGGCACACTTCGAGCACTCAAACAGATGACAAAATCAGGAGGCCTTGTGATTGTTGGTGAACCTTTTTGGTTGAAGGAGCCTGATGCTGAATATCTTGAGACGACCAAAATGACTCGTGATTCTTTTCGACCGCATGAAGATAATGTGTATCAAGGTGAAGAACTGGGACTCACATGCCTCTATACACTCGTGTCTAACAAAGATGATTGGGATCACTATGAAACTCTTCAGTGGTGGGCTGTTGATAATTACATTCAGTTACATCCGGAGGATCTTGATAATCAGGAGCTTCTTGAGAAGACAAAGAATGAGAAAGAAATCTATCTGAAGTGGGGT
>Ga0307425_1001478_pt1 | contig 13996 bp, 13 predicted proteins | sample SalMarWE160330MG_FD_202152 | JGI IMG/M metagenome (GOLD analysis project Ga0307425, IMG submission 202152) | Salt marsh sediment microbial communities from the Plum Island Ecosystem LTER, Massachusetts, United States - WE1603-30 | ecosystem: Environmental > Aquatic > Marine > Intertidal zone >... | reverse complement strand
GTCATGGAAACCGCCGACTGCTTCGGCACGATCAGCCTGCAGCTTTCCCGAAGTCTGGAATTGACCCTGGAGCACGTTTCCGAAAGTATCAAGGCGTTGGCTGGAGAATACGACCGCATTTATGAGGCGACCGCGCCCGTAGACGAGCCGGAAAAGGATCTTTGGATGAAACAAGCCCTGGAGAATGGGAAAACCTTGAGTTTCCGCCCGTTTTTAAGCGGCGCTGATCCGGCCTATCAGGCGCCGATCCCAGTCCCTGGACCCCGTAACAGCTTCACAATGACAACGAAAGGAGAAATAAAATGAAGGTCATCGGATTTAATGGCAGTCCCAGAAAAGATGGCAACACCGGTATTCTAATCCGTAAAATTTTCCATGAACTGGAGAAGGAAGGAATTGAAACGGAGCTTATTCAGCTTTCTCACAAGAAAATCCATGGATGTATAGCGTGTTATAAATGCATGAAGAATAAGGATCAGCGCTGCGCTGTGAACGATGACAATGCAAACGAGTATATTGAAAAGATGACTCAGGCGCAGGGTGTTATCTTGGGCTCGCCTGTTTATTTTCTGGATGTGACACCTGAGATGAAAGCATTGATTGATCGGGTCGGTTTTGTTTCCAGATCGAACGGGGGGATGTTCAGGAACAAGGTTGGTTCCCTGGTGGCTGCGGTCCGCCGGGCAGGTGCCGTGCACACACTTGATACCATGGGTCATTTTTTCGTGAGTATGGAGATGATCCCTGTCGGCCGTGCCATTGGGGTGGGCCGCGACGAGGGTGATGTGGAGAAAGATGAAGAAGGCCTGATGCTGGTGAATTCTCTTGGGCGAAGGATGGCATGGCTGTTGAAGAAACTATACGGGTAAACGCGGTTGAAAAACCCGCAATACATGGTAATCCGCCCTAAAGGTGTTAACAGGAGCAATATGATGCCACCTAAAACCAGAATCCTTGGCGATTGTGGTCCCAAATTTTTCCAGGTGAAGGAAGTCTTTGAAGAACTCTTCGAACAAGAAGTATGAAAGGGACCAGGCAAATTATACTTCTTGTCCATGCGGTACAGCGGTTTGACCGTATCCCGCTGTCTGTCCAGGCTTCCGCAATAGACGGCATCAAAGACCAGGTTTAGGGCAGCAAAATGCCGCGCCAATAATTCGGCCTGGCGATGGCCCGTAGGGGACAGATGGTCATACTGATCGCTACCAAACGATGCCTGGCCGTGCCGGATTAGAAATACAGTGCTCATGTTCTACTTTATTTGTAAAAAAGCTTCATATTCCGGCACCCGCCTTATCCTCCGCCAGAATATCCGACGAGGCCATCAGGAGGTCTCGGGGGTGAAGTAACCCTTCAAAATCCTTCTTAATTCGGGGCAGCCATTTTTGGGCCTCATCTTTGCCGTAAAGAAAGCCAAGGCGGGACAACATTCGTTCCTCTGTCTCCGTGAGTATCTCCAGGAGTGGCCTTGTAAAGTCCGGTTCCTCATTATGGGGAATTCTCGTCCATTTCTCATGTGCGCTCCCGTTGCAACCCCCAGCAAAATCCTTAGAATGCCTTTCTGTTATAATAATCTTTTCTCCTCTAACCCCTCCAGAGAGGATGGGTTCTTTATATCCATTTCTCATAAATTTAGCAAGTAAACCCATCAGGGAGGTTTTTGTCGATACGAGCCCTCGCCTTGAATCCCGATTCTCCACTTTTCCTGGATGGCATTGGGTAGCTGTGGGTGGATTGGTTTCGTCAGGGAGAATACAAACGGACGCACCTGGAAACGCCGAATTTCAGATGGTCCTTGTTGTTCTGGGAGTCGATGATGCAGGCTGCATCCTTCGGTCAGTTGGGAAGATACGAGGATGGAAAGCTTGAAGCCTGAATAAGTTGAAAATTTCCAATTGAAACATGCACAAAAAGGCGAGACATTTTATCTCGTCTTCGTTTGCTTTGCATTTGAACTTATCTTAACCTATCGTTCTCTTTGTCTTCAGAAAATATATCGCACCAAATCCCGACGGTACAACAAAGATAATCATGCCCAGCCCGGTCGTCGTAGGAAAGCTGGTGGGGGCGCCAGCCGGGGGGTACATGGGCTGGGAGCATAATCAACGTTTCCTCGTATGCTAAACTTAAATCTGTCGTCTTTTCCGATAGCCTGAATGGATGCCATGAACCAGCCGCTGTCATTATCCTGTTGCTGGTATACCTTATGGTTGATATTGGATATTGTTCCGTCATGTTAAATACATTGACCCCCTGCTCTATCCTGGTAAACTTCGGTATGATGGAAGCATCCCATTTTGCCCTGACACGCACTGAAAAAATTACAGGATGGGTATAATCAATGGGAGGTTCACTGAGGTCTGAAAGGATTTGATCTGGAGTCTACCTATCGTTGATAGACTGGTCGCGCAAGATTGTCATAAAGATCGGGCCTTTCTCTAGAGTTAAGGGGTTTTTGATCTCTTAAAGAGAACCAATCCGGTTGAAACATGTGCAATATGATCCCTTGGTTGACAGGTAGTATTTAAAAAAGCTATCTTGATAGAATATGAGAATACCAAAAATTATACATCAAACGTGGAAAACTAAAACCATCCCGGAAGCCTTTGAACATTTTACGCGTTCCTTGAAAGAGTGTCACCCTGACTGGGATTATCGGTTGTGGGATGACACCACTAATCGCCGATTCATACAAGAACATTACCCATGGTTTCTGCGCTTTTATGACAATTATTCGCTCCATATTCAACGGGTAGACGCGGTTCGGTATTTTATCCTTTATACGATCGGGGGGGTGTACGTAGATATCGATTTTGAATGTTTTAAATCGATAGAGCCATTGCTTCAAGGCGCTGGAAGCGTTTTCTGTATGGAACCTGAAGCACACTGCCGGATTCATCATTTAGACAGAATTGTCAGCAATGCCTTCATGGCTTCTGAGCCGAAACATCCGTTTTTATATGAGATTATAAAAGAGCTCATTACGTATGTCTCACAACAGAAGGACCGTTGTCGGTTCGTTCTTGAAACAACAGGGCCAATGTTGGTCAGCAGAGTATACGAAACATTTGAAGATAAGAGTCAGATCAGGTTACTTCCGTCTAAGGTGTTATTTCCCTTGTCCTATCTTGAATCGGAACGCTATCGTAAAGGAGAGCATACTCCGCTGATTCAAGAGAAGGTGAAAGATGCCTATGGGATTCATTATCATACCGGTTCCTGGTGGAAAGAAGAATGAATAGTACGATAAGAAGGTTATACGCATTTGACGTTGTTGCCATGACAACGATGGCCATATGAAAGGAATTGAGCCTGAAATAAGGCTGGGGAGACCTAGGAAACAGCCAGCCAAGGTAGGTGCCATGACCTGTGCCCTTAACGAGGTGAGCTGTGTGGCTTTCGCCATAGGGGTTATTATTGATCTGGTAGACTTGTATGTGTTTATTGATACAGGCTCAACCGATGGTACTGAAATGCTTGTCCGTGAGCTTTATAACCAGGAAATTGACTGTGGGAAGTTGATTGTCGAACAGTTGGGCCCATTGCCGGATTACGACATCTCAATTGCAAGGAGCAAGGCTTTGGAACTTTTCCGGGAACATGATATCGACTACTGTCTTAAAGTAGACGCCGATGATATATTCTATGATGAAGGTGCTCGCCAGCTATTGGCATTGACACGCAGACTTCCGGAAAATGTGGCATTTCTTTATTGTCATAGATACGAACTTTATCAGTGGGAAATTTTAGAAACCGTAGAGTGGCTCCAGGCGATCCGAGATCGTCGCGACGTCTTCTGGGAGATGCCTTTTGTTCCGGATTTTGGCGTCGCCATGGCTGTAAAAGGGGCTGATGCCCGAGGAAAATGGACGGATGAAGCTCGAACGGGAAAAGCGGAAGGGTTTTATTATGACAGACCAATCATTCGTGCAGGCATACGATCTATTCTGTCGGCTCACTACGGTTGGGCGCGTCCTTTACGCCAGAAAAGAGACAAGATAGCTATTTGGTATGGAAATCCACATGCAGATCCAAGGGGTGAGAGTCTTCACTTAACGAACGATTGGCGGCGCCCGAAACGCCTTTTTTATCGTCATCCGGAGATATTTGATCGATTAATCGAGCCTGTTCTGGGTTTTATTCGAGGTCAATATCAGGGAGGAGTTGATAGAGCCATTAAACCTGTTTAACCTGGAATTTTTATGATTAAATGCGCCTTAATGGATTGGAAATAATCGACACCTATTGAAATACGGGTCAAAAGGGGGTAATAGAAAAACGGGTAGCCGATACTGCCGGTCTTGGTGTCGTTCGGCGCTCCACCGGATGGGGGAATTGCCTGCTTTCACTGGTAGCCGCCTGGTACCATGCTAAAATAGCACGCAAAACACTGGTCATTGATGGCGTAATTCCCCGTACATTAAAAAAAAGCAATCGACAAAATGCCTTTTCCCGGCATTTTCCATCTTTCAGGGAGATCAAGGGAGTACCGGTCATCGAGTATTGACCGGTGTCTATTGTGCTGTATCCTGAAAGGTGAACGATTCGGGTTTAAAGAGCAGAGGCGGTAGACAGGTGGAGATGAATTGTACAGAGCATATGATTGACAGGATTTCACAAGCACTGCCCAGGGATTACGGCGAAATTACTCTCAATGCCCATTGCATGGATACAGATAGTAAAGGCCGGATTGGGGTGGTAATCCCAAGTTTCCGACGACCAGAGTACGTTGAGGTCTTCTTAAAATCATTGATCAAAACCGATTTGAGAAAGACGGTCCTGTGCTTTGTTGACGAGAGTGAAGCTAACATTGTTTTTAATGACTATCCAGGATATCGTCTGTATAAATACATGGATTCACCGGGTAATGATCTGGGCAGCGATCAGCAGCGTTTCAATAGGCCCCTCAGCGTTATCAAAAAACATTGCGACGAGAATCAACATTGCCAGGGGTTCAATACATTTGGTTTCTTAAAATCGAAAATCAGGCCGTCCTGCGAACTGAAAAATATGTCCCGCTCTGTCTGCGGTTTATATGTTAAAGAGAATGTGGCCGATAGGCTGGGAACGATAAATGAGCCTGTGCTGCGTCTGAATAACGGGTTCAAAACAGCTGCTTTGATAAAAGAGTTTGCTATTGACTCAGTGCCGATCATAAAAATATTCAAACGAAAACAGGGAAACATGTTTGAGAGTCTGCGTTTTGGTTGGGATTTATTGAAAGACCTGCTGCAATGTGAGTATCTGTGTTGTCTCGACTCTGATACTGTTTTAAAGAGCGATTGGCTGAAACAGCTTCGTTGGACCTACCAGCTTATTGAGGAAACGATGAGTCATCCGAATTTCCTTCTGTCAGGCTTCAATGCCAGCTCACATTCTATCGTGGAGAAACACGACAGGTATTATATCAAAGCATCTCTTGGTGGCAACAACCTGTTTTATGCGAGCAATATATACCATAGGTTAAGACCCTCACTGTACGATGTCTTCTGGGACCATGAAATGGTAAAAAGAATTCGATTATTGAAGGGTGGGCTTTTTTGCGTGCGGCCTTCAGTGGTTCAGCATATCGGCAGACTTGGGCTTTGGTCTGATAATAATTACGATGTTGCTCTGGATTTTCATGAGTAAAGAAAACTTGCGGTCTTATTTGGACGTGCCCGGTTTGAACGGGATGTGAGACGGACTTTATTAATCGAGAAGTATCAGATTGATACCCTGATCAATAAAAGGGCACTGCCTTATTTGTTGTGGAGTGCAAATAAACGTATCGGCCAGGTCATGCAAGCATTCATTAGGATACGATCGGACAAATTGACCACTAAATGATTACGTTGACAAGTTGTTTCAATGGGAACGGTTTGCTTCTATTGAATGGGTTATTATAGATCAAACTAACGATGGAAAACTGGAGCAATAATGTCCATACCGAAAATAATTCATCAAACAGGACATTCTAGTAAGTTTTCTGAACCTTTTGAAACATTCCGCCAAGAATTGATTCAACTTCATCCTCGCTGGCAATACCGTTTTTATGACGACATGGATTGCCGGAATGTAATAAGCGAGCATTTTTCTTCATTTCTATCACTCTACGATGGTTTTAGGTATCCTATCCAGAAAGCAGATTTTTTCCGTTGGGCTGCAGTCCATCAATTTGGGGGCTTTTATCTGGACCTGGATATGCAGTGTCTTAAAACTATGGACGACCTATGCCGGAATGACGCTGTTTTTTGTGAAGAAACATCGTTGACGGGGCACGAAATGAAATTTTTAAATCACACGGATTCCCTGAGAATCGGGAACTTTATGTTCGGCGCCATGGCAGGGCATCCTTTTATGATGGAGATGATGAACCAGATAAAACAGGAATCAACGAGGCGCATTCGAACGGAGGATGACATTCTCGAAACCACAGGGCCGGGGCTTCTAACCCGCGTGTATGTTGACAGGCAGGCTGACTATAACGACATTGCACTGGTAAGGAATTTTAGCAGGATGTGTCCTTATTGCCTCAGGGTATCCTGCCACTTTGGAGACTATGCGCGTCATTATCATGTGGGCTCGTGGCGGGGGCATCGTCAAGTGCATGCCGTGGACGGCAAGCCTGACTCCCAAAACAGTGTCAGAGAGAAAAAACTATACAGGATTTATGCTGAACTGAAACGAATTGCCTTAATGAAAAATCAAAAAGCAGAACATCGCCATCAGATTTGAAAAAGTAATACTGAAACAACCGATGTCAGGGTGTCCTGGAAACGGTTCTTCATCGGTTCATTTCCTGCCCTGTTCTGGCATTGAACACCAGATCCCCCAACCGGTCAAACGGTTCTTTTTCCGTAACCTGCGAATACCAGTTGAATGTTTTCCTGATTGGACGATTTCTCCATTCATGAAAGGCACTGATATCCGCTGATTTCATAAACTCAGCCAGCTCCCTGACGTTCTTGAAATCGGACACGTTCAGATAAGCGTTGTCTCCCGGTGAAAAGTCATCGACATTGGGTGCCCCTAAATAAACAGGAATTGAGCCTGCAATCAGGGGCTGGTATAATTTTTCAGTCACATAATCGACGCCGATGCTGTTTTCAAACGCGATGGTAAATTTGTATTGCGTGATAATGTCGTGTTTCGTCTTATACCCCTTATCGTCGTTGAGTCTGTGTGTTTGAAAAATTTTACCATAGGAATCAACGCGTATGTAGCGCATTAATCTTGAGAGAATCTGCAGCCTCTTGCTTTGGTTATAGGGACTCGATATAAACGCTGCGCAGAATTTCGTTTTCGGCTCAAGGACGGTCTTTCTCAAAAGTGGCAGCTGCCGCCGCAGATAAGGAGTCCATATATCCGCTTTTTTTCTGTAACTCATTTCAACATCAAACAGCTTCATGAACGAGTCATTATTCAGTATTGGATAGATCTCGGCGCTTTCCTGGCTGAATGCCACCCATACCTGGGATCTGGGTTTGACCGCATGCAGAACCGGCAACAGCTTAAAATCCCTTCGGGTCAAGTTTGGAATATGGAAAACAACGCATTTTGCCCGCATGAACATAGCTTTATCGTGGATCAAAGGATAGTTTGATGCAGGATAGCTGAAAAAAATACCATGGTATAAAAGGATGCTCTGTTTTTCAAATCGTTTGAGCTTTGCCGGCAGGTCCCGTATTTTTTTCATAAATGAATTGAAAGAATGACGGCAGTGGACTCTGTAACGAGCCAATCTGGTTTTTTTGAACAATTCAATGGTTCGTTCGGCACAGGTTTCATCCCCATCCGTAAAATACTGACCTACAAACTCACCGCCTTTTCTGGGCGATGGAAAAGGAGTTAATCCCTCATCATTGTAACGTATCAGATCACTGTGAATCATTGCGTTGTCTTTCATCAGTGGATAAAGCTCTCTGAAAAGAAATACCTGATCCATGCTTTTATCAAAAGCATTTGTGCCCAGGCGTTTCTCCCATTTCTTGATACGTGATTCCATGTTGCGTATCATTCCCCTTTTCGCGCCCCACATTCCGCCCAGAACAGGAGCAGCATGCGCCGGATGATCTCTCATGATATGAAATGCCTTGTTGCTGTTCAGCCATTCATCAACAGCCAGGGCCTCTCTTCCGCAGAGAGGGCTGTCAACATCACGAACAATGACCGCATCCCATTTCTCTTCACTTACCGGTAAAAAGCGCCAGAACATCCCATCGATATTCCCTCTTCGCACCATTGGAACAATTTCTGCTTTTTCACTTTTGAGTTTCTGAATGACCGATAAGGGAATCTCCTGGGAAACATAAAAACGACACGTCCAGCCTGGATAGATCGTTCGAGCTAAAACAGCATTTTTTATTGCGCCGGATTGATAGACTGAAGTATCGCCATACAAAGAAAAAGAGATTAATTTGCTCATTGTGCGTGTTTTAATCTGGTTTTTAAGTTAAAGAGTCGTTTAAAGAAAAGCATAGACTCATGTTTTCCCAGGATAGACGTTGTATCCTGAGAAAACATGAGAAAAATGAATATAAAAAGTCGCATTTACTAATTATTATAGGCATATCGATGAAACTTTCATTAAAGTTTCGGATTAAAATTATGATAGCAGAACGTTGTGCTGCGGCAAAACGTAACACAACTGCGTTGGAATTTTCAATGACTAACCGCCTATCCCGAAATATCCTGGCTATAGGTCAAGCAACTGTAGAAAAAAGGATTGCAGCCGCTTTACCGTCGTGGGGAGATCTTTGATTGAACAATCGAACCTATCCTGAGCTAAATTAGCGGTCCATTTCAGGAATGAGTCGACAATGTCTCTCTGATATTGTATGGTGCTTGTAAATTGAGCCTTCTTGTAAATTACGTAAATAAAACGTACGAGTAAGCCAGTAAAAAAACAGGTAATGGCATGAATTCTTGCGCAAAACCAACAGCCGCAACCCGGAGGAAGCGACTGGAGGTAACAATCAACTTTGCAGATTGGTGGAAAGGTCAAAATCAATTACTTGATTTCCTGTCAGATAGATTCGATTTGAAGGTATCAGATAACCCTGATTTTCTTTTTTATTCTGTTTTTGGCAAGGAGTTCTTGAAATACGGGTGTATCCGTATCTTTTTTTCCGCAGAAAATGTCCGCCCTGACTTTGACGAGTGCGATTATGCTTTTAGCTATGATTACCTGAGTAACGACCGGCACTACCGGCTCCCCTGGTTCAGGCTCTGTAATAGTTACAATGCTATCAAGAGACCCAAAAACGTTGATCGAATTATCCCTGAAAAAGTAAAATTCTGTAATTTTGTCTTTTCAAATGATGTCGCGATCAGAAACAGGTTCTTTGAACTCCTTTCGGCGTATAAAAAGGTCGACGCACCTGGCAGATGCATGACGAATATGGCCCCCATTGGCCCGTATAAAACCGCTGGTGATTCAAGAAACGCTGCGTACTGGGAAGAGGCTAAAATTGAGTTTCTCAGACCGTATAAATTTACAATAGCCTTTGAAAATATGAATCATGTCGGTTACACGACTGAAAAACTGATAGACGCCATGGCTGCCCATACGATTCCTGTTTACTTTGGCGATCCGCTGGCAATAAAGGATTTTAATCCAAAATCCTTTATCAATTGCCACGACTACAGTAGTTTCGATCGAGTCATCGAGAAAATAATTGAACTTGATAACAATCACCGTTTATATCATCAGATGTTGAGCGAACCCTGGTTTCGAAATGATTGCGAACCTGCTTATCTGAACAGGAATCATATCCTGGATTGTTTTGAATCTATTTTTATGAATAAGAAAGTATATATCAATAAATCAAATGATCTGTTCAAGTGGTATAAACACAGGATAAACGGTTATTATTCAACGGTTGCTTTAAAATTATCCTCTTTAATAAGGACATCATTATTGAAACAAGACCCATTATGAACACGTTCACTCGAAAACACGGATATATGCTTGAACGGCAGGTTTTTCTGCATAGGACCGTAAGTGAATCAGACTGTTGACAGGCACCATCTGATTTTGAAGTCCATAGGATGTTCCCTCCGACTTTAATGAATAAAAAAAAATGGCGGGTTTTCTTTGTTGACCTGCCCCGTTTTTTATGGGCCATGAGGCCGGGGGGCCTGGCTGGAAAACCCGACCCTCCATGGGTCTACTATCACCAGTGGAAAGAAAGAATCGTGTGGGAACGTGAACGCCGTGGAATCCAAAGCAGTATAGCCAGCCCTGGAATTCTTGACGTATCTGAAGCGTTTCCCAGGTTAACGTCGTTGATGCTGAAACGCTGTCTGCGGGATTGGCCGATTCTTTTTCAAGATGATCCCCCACACACCTCTGATTCAGTAGATGTGTCTTTTATCATTCCGCATCGAGGACGTGAACGTTTGCCGCTGTTAATAACAACGCTTAAAAGTCTGGCCGCTCAAAAAGACGCCGTCATCGAGTGCATCGTTGTTGAACAGAGCTTCCAGCCAGAAATAAAGACCGACCTTCCTTACTGGGTTCGGTACATTCACACCCCGGTTATTTATTCTAATCCCCCTTTTAATCGCTCATGGGCGTTGAATGTAGGAGCCCGCCAGGCAAAAGGGCTGGTTCTTGTGCTGCATGACGGCGATACCTGCGTTCCAGACCGCTATGCCAGAGAAGTCCGGACAATCCACGCACAAGGCTATAAAGCGATGCAATTAACACGGTTTTGTTTTATGCTTGATGCGCCGTCTTCTCAAGCTCTTTGTAAAACGCTTAACGTGTCAGGAAGATGTAACGCTTCAGGAATAATGATCCGGAACCAGGGAAGAACACTTGCCGTTGACCGGGAAGCCTATTTCGAACTGGGCGGTCATGATGAATCCTTTATCGGTTGGGGTGGTGAGGATGATGAATTCGCCCAGCGCTGTCGACTCATCAGACGATATCCTTATTGCCATCTCCCCATCGTGCACCTTTACCATCCAGTAAGAGAGGATACGGATAGACATCAACGGAACAATTTAAGACGGTTGGAGGCTCTGCATAAGATTCCACCTGAGCTTCGTGCAGCCATACTCAAAATGAGGTAGATGGTCTGTATTGAAAGCCTTTATGTTCTTATTGTTGATTGACAGGTCAATTTTTTATTCTAACAGGCATTAGAGGGGCTGTTATGTATCAAAACCAATACCCGGCATATGAAGGTTGGCCGTCAAACCAACAGGAACTGCTTCTCAAAATTGCATTGTCAGATCCTGACGAGGCTTATGGAATGTGGCAAAGAAACAGGCTTTGTTTAGTGCCGGGTGATGTCGAAATCAGTTCCCGTTTCATATTGCCCCTGGTGTATCAGAATCTTATGGTATACCAATCAAAAATTGATCCCCCGACATTGGACTATTTTAGAAAGCTTTTCCTGAGAACCCATGCAGAAAATACCAGGCAACTCCGCGTTCTGGAAACGCTTGCAAAGGCTTTCCAGAACGCGGGCCTTCAACTGACGCTACTAAAAGGCTTAGCAATGTTGCTGCTTTATTATAAAAAGGCAGGGCTTCGACCCATGTCTGATGTTGATATTTTTATCCCGTTTGAAAAAATTGACATTGCGCTGGGTCTACTCAATTCTCTTGGTTGGCAACCAAAATTCGGTGGCCCAAAACCTTCCATTGAATCTTACTTTAAATGGGTGCACGGCCATGAGTTTTATAACGCTGAAGGTCAGTGGATTGACCTGCACTGGCATATAATGCATGAATGCTGCTATGCAGGGGCGGACGATGATTTTTCGCAGGGGGCGGTGGAGGTTAATTACAAAGGCATGCGATTCTCAGCATTGAACCCTGCCGATCAATTGCTTCATGCATTCGTTCAGGGCGCTCGATGTGAAGGCTTTGTCTATCTTCGATGGGTGGCTGATGCTGCCAAGGTGATTCAACATGCCGGTGTCGATGTTGATTGGCAGCGACTTGCCAGTATGGCAAAGAAGTATCGATTGCTCCTGCAGGTCAGGAATGCGTTGACTTACATGAAAGAACGAATCGGCATTCCTGTTCCAGGCAAAGTTTTTGAGGAATTACAGCACCTGCCGGTTACAAAGACCGAAAGATTCGAGTATCATTATAAAAGGCAACGGATAGATAACAAACTCTTTTCTTATTGGCCTGTTTTGTGGTTTGATTATTCACGTCAGTTGCATGATGAACATTTTTTCCAAAAAATGATTGGTTTTCCAGAATTTCTAAGAGATTATTGGGGGATAGGAAACTTTAAAGTGTTTGCAGGCCTGTTTAGAGCCATGATGGGCAAGATGCTTGCCAACCTGCGCCATCGAAAAGGTTGAGGGTATCGTGGGACCACTTGTCTCATGCCTCTGTGTAACAAGAAACAGGATTCAACTGTTACGGCGTGCTGTTTTTTTATTCAAGGCGCAAACCTATCCGAATACAGAACTTGTGATTGTTTATGAAAGCGATGATCCGGCAACCAGAAACTATGTCAAAAGTATAGAAACCCTCGGGATTGTCTGCCTGGAAGTTCCGGCTGCACCAAATGTGACGTTGGGGAGTCTACGGAATCTGGCCGTGGAAAAATGCAATGGCGATTATTTCTGTCAATGGGATGATGACGACTGGTATCACCCTAAAAGACTTGAGCTGCAGATGCGCGTTATCAAAGAGAGTGGGATGCCGGCATCCATACTTCTTCATTGGCTTGTTTTTGATTCCTCTCTCAACAGGGCCTATATCTCCTGCAGAAGACCCTGGGAAGGAAGCCTGCTGTGTAAAAAAGCGATTATCGATGAGTATGGTATCCAGTACAGGAATATGGCTGTCAGCGAGGACACGGCTGTTATAAAAAGTCTTTTTGCGAACCACCTGGTATTTCCCATCATGATGCCCAGACTATACATCTATGTTTATCATGGCAGCAATGTCTGGGATATTGAGCACTGGCAGAAAATATTTGCGGTCAGCAGAGAGCTTTCCAGGCCATCGAGTCTTCTGATTGAAGAGATTTTGAACGGTACTTATTCTCCGGAAGAGGCTGCAGAGCGTCTGGATGCGATGGAAGGATAATTCCCATTCCAGGAAGCGTTGCTCAGGCGCAAGGCCTGGACCTCTCCCCGGTTAACAGTTCAGTTGATCCTGCTTTATGATCGAAAAGAAGATGAAGGCTTTGTATTCAGTCACTGCTTATCCCGTGCTGCGATTCAGACAGTAGAGAATTTCATCCTGCTGTGCACGTTCGGCAGCCGTAAAGGCGCGGTAGAAGGTTATCGGATTGTCTAAGGGACTTTCCTTTAACAACCCCCTAATATTTTTTGTCAGTGTCATTTTTTTCCGTCTCGAAACTCATAGTGTCTGAATCGCAAAATCCCGTGGTTTATACTTGACATCAGGGTAGTTTCGTGCGATATTAAAGTTTATTTCTACGCTCTAAAGAGGGGGTAAATGAATCAATATCCAAAATTGAATAGCGATATAGAAATTAACCAGGTCGAAGACGGTTACGTGATTTACCAGCAGGAAAAAGATCGTGTGCATTACCTGAACCACACAGCGGTGGTTGTGTTGGAGAGCTGCACAGGGGAAAATAGCGTGGACGATATCGTCAAGATTGTACAGGATGTATTTGAGCTTCCCGAATCACCGGGAAAAGACGTACATGAATGCCTTGAATCCATGCTGAAAGAAGGGATTGTAACCTGATTTGCATAGACAATTCCAATTACTGCATTCGTTGATTACCCTTGAGTCGGATCAGGAAGAATTGCAGAATGAGATTGATTTTGTATCCCAGGATGCCAGGCAGACCATTCCGGTGAGGACAGAATCGGTCATCTCTGTTCAGGCAGATAGAATCGGCTATCGTATAAACCGAGACGGTCAAAGATATCAGGTTGGAAAGAGTTCATGGGACCTGTCCTATACGCTACTGAGATTGATACATGAACAGGCTTTCCAGACTGTCTCAGATTGCATAAGGGTGCATGCTGGATGTGCAGACTACAAAGACTCCAGGTTT
>Ga0307425_1001477_pt1 | contig 14001 bp, 15 predicted proteins | sample SalMarWE160330MG_FD_202152 | JGI IMG/M metagenome (GOLD analysis project Ga0307425, IMG submission 202152) | Salt marsh sediment microbial communities from the Plum Island Ecosystem LTER, Massachusetts, United States - WE1603-30 | ecosystem: Environmental > Aquatic > Marine > Intertidal zone >... | reverse complement strand
CCGCCCCAAAAGAAATCGGGGCCGGGCTTTCGCCCGACCCCGGGAGGTCTTTTTTCTTAAACTCGCGGTGACGCTAGGCGTCCTGGGGGTAGGCCTCGATGCCGTGCTCGGGCACGTCCAGCCCTTCCAGCTCTTCCTTGCGGCTGGCCCGGAGACCCATCGTCTTCTTGATGACCCAGAACAGGATGAAGGCGGTGGGCGCCACCCAGGCGATGAGGGCGCCGATATCGATGAGCTGTAAGACCAGCTGTCCCCAGGCGCCGCCGTCAATCAGGCCGCTGACGCCGTAGGTGCCGTCGGCGAAGATGCCCACCGAGAGGATGCCCCAGACGCCGGCGCCGAAGTGCACCGGCACCGCCCCGACGACGTCGTCCACCTTGAGGACGCGCTCGACGAGGTGCGCCGTGCCGAAGAGGAAGGGCACCGCGATAGCGCCGATGGCGACCGCCGCCCAGGGCGGCACGAAGGCGCAGGGGGCGGTGATGGCCACCAGGCCGGCCAGGGCGCCGTTGCAGGCGGCGATGATATCGGCCTTGCCGGTGGTGGCGAATTTCCAGTAGAGGGCGACCACCGCGCCGGTGGCCGCCGCCAGGAAGGTATTGACCGTAATGACCGAGATGCGCAGCTCGGTGGCGGCCAGGGTGGAGCCGGCGTTGAAGCCGAACCAGCCGAAGAACAGGATAAACGTGCCGATGACGACGTAGGGCGTGTTGTGCCCCTTGATGAGGTTGGGGGTGCCGTCGGCGTTGAACTTGCCGATGCGCGGGCCGACCATGGCCGCGGCGATGAGGGCGGTCAGCCCGCCGACCATGTGCACCACGCCGGAGCCGGCGAAGTCGACGACGCCGGTGGCCCCGCCGATGGTGAGGCTGCTCAGCCAGCCGCCGCCCCAGACCCAGTGCCCGTAGATGGGGTAGATGATGGCGCCCAGGATAAAGCTGTAGGCCAGGTAGGCGGTAATTTTCATCCGCTCGGCCACGGCCCCCGCCACGATGGTCGCGGCGGTGGCGGCGAAGACCATCTGGAAGAACCAGAACATGATGGTGGATACGTCGTAGGCCTGGCCGCTCAGGAAGAACCCGGAGTAGCCCAGGAAACTATTGCCCGATTCGAGCCCGGAGAACGCCGCCGACCCGCCGAACATCAGGGCGAAACCAAATGCCCAGAAGCCCAGCGAGGCGATGCAGAAGTCCATAAAGCTCTTCGTCCAGTAGTTGACGTTGTTCTTCCTGCGGATGAGCCCGGAGCCGAGGAAGGCGAAGCCGAGCTGCATGAAGAAGACCAGGAAACCGGCGATGAGCGTCCAGGCCATGTTCACCGGGGCGTTGGGGTCGGCGGCCAGGGTATCGGCCCCGCCGGCATCAGCGGCGCGGACGATGGCCGGCATGCCGAAGAAGGCCACGCCCAGTATCACCACCATCAGGGCGATGATAACACTGCGCCGCCTTAGCAGCGGGACGCGCTCTCGCAGCCTCTCCAGGGGGTACGCTTGCAGGGCCATGCTAGTCCTCCTCTCGGATTTTGATGTGAAGGTCTGGTTTTACCGGGCGATTAGTCGCTGGCTTCTTCTTCGGTGCGGACGGCATGGCGTTTCTTGACGACGGTGGGCACGATGACCCAGGCCGCGAAAAGTACCACAAAAGCAATTACTCCAAAAACTATCTCCATCTTGAGCCTCCTTCGCTCTCTTTTGGGTGGTTACACTATCATCATAGCGGGGGCGTATTTCGCTCGTATTACGCCGGTGTTAAATTCAGGTTACGCGGAGATTACGGGCATGTTACAAAAAGGAGTGGAGGAATGACTTTTTAGGAGGAGAAATATCCGCCTCACCGCCCCGCCCCGTCGGAGTAATCTATTCCCACCCAAGCCACCCTCGCGGTATCCGCCGTTTAGCCCTTAAACGCCACCCTTTTACCCCTTACCCCAAGGGGAGTAGCCCGCGAAGAGGGGGTGAAACCCCCTCTTAATGGAAATTCCCCCTCTCCAAACAGAAAATCAACGGTCTTTGCTGATGCCGAGTTTGGAGAGGGGGACAAAGGGGGTGAGGTTAAGAATATTTGGGGTAAAGAAGAATTGCCTGTACCGCTAGAACTGGAACAGCTTGCCCGCCAGCTCGGCCAGCCGCAGGAACAGCCCCGGCACGATGCCGATGAAGAGCACGCCCAGGCAGCAGACGGCCAGGGCGAAGCGCGGCGCGGTGGAGGAGGGCAGGTTCTCCGGGGAGGCGGCCTTGCCGAGCCACATCACCTTGACGACGCGCAGGTAGTAGTAGGCCGAGATGACGCTGTTGATAACGGCGATAATGACCAGCCAGAGCAGGTCGTTGAGGACGGCGGCGCGGAAGACGTAGAACTTGGCCATGAAGCCGGCCGCCGGTGGCATGCCGATGAGGGAAATAAGGCACAGGGTCAGGGCCAGGGCCAGCAGCGGGGCGCGCCGGCCCATGCCGGCGTAGTCGGCGATGTTATCGCTCCCAATCTGGTTGGAGATGGCGATGATGGCGATGAAAGCACCCAGGTTGGTCAGGGCGTAGCTGGTCAGGAAGAAGATGATGGCGCTCTGCCCCATGACGCTGGTCGCCGGGGCGAAGCCGAGCGCCGCCAGGCCCACCATGAGGTAGCCGGCCTGGGCGATGGACGAGTACCCCAGCATGCGCTTGATGTTGGTCTGGGGAATGGCGGTAACGTTGCCGACAATCATGCTGACGATGGCCACCACGGCGAAAATCATGCCCCAGTTGGCGGCCAGCCAGTCCGGCAGGCCGAAGGCCGAGTGGAAGATGCGCAGGATGATGGCGAAACCGGCCGCCTTGGAGCCCACCGAGAGGAAGGCGGTGATGGGGGTGGGGGCGCCCTCGTAGACATCGGGCACCCACATCTGGAAGGGGACGGCGGCAATCTTGAAGCCGAAACCGGCAATCATCAGGACGATGCCCATGAGCAGGCCGGGGCTGCCGGCGAGGGACACGCCCTGCAGCGCCTGGGCGATGGCCCCCAGCTGCGTCTGGCCGGTAAAGCCGAAGACCAGCGCCATGCCGTAGAGCAGCACCGCCGAGGCGATGGCCCCCAGCAGCAGGTACTTGAGCGAGGCCTCGGTGGACTTGCGGTCTTTGAGGAAGCCCACCAGCACGTAGAGCGAGATGCTGGTAAGCTCTAAAGCGATATAGAGCGAAATCAGGTCGGCGGTGGCCGCCATGAGCATCATGCCCAGCGTGGCCATGAGGAGGAGTGCGTAGTACTCGCCCTGGAAGCGCTCGAACTTGCCGATGTAGTCCGTCGAGGCCAGCACCACCAGAATGGCGATGCCGGCGAAGAGCACCTTGAAGAAAATGGCGAAGCCGTCCACGGCCAGCATGTTGTTGAAGAGCGCGCCGAATTCGCCGTGCCACATGCCGATGGCCACGCCCCCGGCCGTGACCAGTGCCGCCAGGCTCAGCCAGGCCAGCCAGCGCTTGTCCCTGACGAAAAGGTCGAGCAGGATAACCGCGACGGCGGCCGCCGCCAGGGTCAGCTCCGGTACGAACAGCGTCAGATTCAAGTCCCGCTCTCCTTTATCTTAATCAATCTCATTATCTTTAGAACATCCCGGCGATGGGCGCGATGCCCAGCTTAAACATGTCGGTAAGGATGGCCGGGTAGACCCCGACGAGGATAATCAGCGCCACCAGCAGGAACATATAGAACTTCTCCATGCCGTCGGCGTCCTTGACCTTGTTGTACTCTTTCTTCACCGGCCCGTAGAAGGCCTGCTGCAGCATCCAGAGGATGTAGCCGGCGGTGAGCACCACGCCGATGATGGCGATGATGGTGTAGACGTGCAGGTGGGGTACCGTCGTCGAGCTGTAGCTGCCCACGAAGATGAGGAATTCGGCGGCGAAGCCGCTGGTCAGCGGCAGCCCCAGTGATGCCAGCCCGGCGATGGAGAAAACGGCGGTCATTACCGGCACCTGCCGCGCCAGCCCGCCCAGCTGGCGCAGGTCGCGCACCCCAACGTTATGGATGAGCAGCCCGGCCATGGCGAAGAGCAGCCCGGTGACGATGCCGTGGCTGAACATCTGCAAGGCCGCGCCGGTGAGGCTGACCTGCCCCAGGGCAAAGATGCCCAGCAGCACGTAGCCCATGTGGGAGATGGACGAATAGGCAATCATCCGCTTGATGTCGGTCTGCATCAACGTCACGGCGGCGCCGTAGAGGATGCCGATGAGCGCCAGGATAATCATTATCTGGGCGTACTGCTGCGCCGTGTCGGGGAACATGCTCACGCAGAGGCGAATCATCCCGTAGCCGCCCATCTTGATTAAGACCCCGGCCAGCATCACGCTGACGGCGGTGGGGGCGTCGGTATGGGCGTCGGGCAGCCAGGTATGCAACGGGAACATCGGCAGCTTGACGGCAAAGCCGATGAAGAGGAGCCAGAAGATGGCCCCCGCCGGCATGATGGACTGCACCATCCCCAGCCCCTGGCGGCTGATTTCCAGCATGCTCAGCGAGCCGGTGGTGAAGTAGAGGCTGAGGATGCCCGCCAGCATGAAGGCGCTGCCGAAGAGGGTGTATAAAACGTACTTGATGGCCGAGTACTCGCGCCGCCCCGAGCCCCAGATGGAGATGAGGAAGTACATGGGGATGACCTCGATTTCCCACATGATGAAGAAGAGCAGCAAATCGAGGGAGACGAAGACGCCGATGATGCTCGTCTCCAGGAGCAACAGCCAGGCGAAGAACTCGCGCGGGCGGTCGTGCACCTTCCAGGAGATGAGCACGGCCAGAAAGCCCAGCAGCGTCGTCAGCAGCAGCAGCGGCATGGAGAGGCCGTCCACGCCCAGGTGGTAGTAGGCGTTGAGGGGGCCAATCCAGAGGTAGTTCTCCTCGAATTGGACCAGCCCCGCCGCCCCCGCCGAGCGGTCGAAGGCGATGAAGAGATAGATGGCCAGCGCCAGCGGTATCAGTGTAAAGACAGCCGCCAGGCGCTTGATGAGCCGCTCGTTAGCGCCCCGGTACAGGGCGATAACGATGGCCCCCGCCACCGGCAGGAAGAGTATCGTCGTTAACCAGTTAAAACCCAACTACGCTATCTCCATCACCCGAAAATATAAACACAAACCCCGATTATCACCGCGCCGATGCCGATGAACAGGGCGTAGAGCTGCAGCTGCCCGGTCTGGACGCGGCGCAGGGCGCGGCCGCCATCGGCAATCACCTGCCCGGCGCCGTTGACGGCCCCGTCGACGCCCTTAGTGTCGAACAGGGTGAAGCCGGTGAAGAGTCCCTTCATCAGGCCCAGCTTGACGATGATGTTCTCGTAAAGCTCGTCAAAGTAGTACTTGCGGTAAACCAGCGTGTAGAACGGCCCGAAGAACTTGCCCAGCGCGGCGGGCTTGAGCCAGCCGCGGGCGTAGATGGCGTAGGCCGCGAAGATGCCCAGCAGCGCCACCACCAGGGCGATGACCGGCAGGGCCTCGGTGAAGGGCGCGAACAGCCCGCCGATGGCGCTCTCGGCGGCGTGGGCGCCGTGATAGCCCACGAAACTACTGAAACCGCCGCTTAAGTTCCACCAGCCGACGGTTATGGCCAGCACGGCCAGAAAGACCAGCGGCCCCAGCATTATCCAGGGCGACTCGTGCGTGTGGCTGTGGTCGATGCCGTCGTCGGTGGCGCCGCCCCGGTACTTGCCGTGGAAGGTCATGTAGATGGCGCGGAACATGTAGAAGGCCGTCAGGAACACGGTTATTATCGCCAGCCAGAAGAGCACCGGGTGGCTCTCCAGCGAGCGCGCCAGAATCGCGTCCTTGCTCCAGAAACCGGCCAGCGGCCAGACGCCGGCCAGGCTCAAAGAGCCGATGAGGAAGGTGGCGTAAGTCCAGGGCATCGTCTTGCGCAGGCCGCCCATGAGTCGCATGTCGAAGGTGCCGGTGGAGTGGCTGACGCTGCCCGCCCCCAGGAAGAGCAGCGACTTGAAGAAGGCGTGGGTGAAGAGGTGGAACATGCCCACGGCCACGGCCCCTTTGGTCAGGATGAGCAGCTCCTCGGTGGTGACGTTCATGCCGCCGCCGGCGATGTCGTGGGCCAGGACGGCGCCCACCGCCCCCAGCCCCAGCATCATGTAGCCCAACTGGCTGATGGTGGAGTAGGCCAGCACGCGCTTGATGTCGGTGGCGGTCAGGCCCATGGTGGCGGCGAAGACGGCGGTGAAACCGCCGATGATGGCCACCAAGTTGATGGCGTCTATCGAGTGGACGAAGAGCGGCATGTTGCGCGCCACCAGGAAGACGCCGGCGGAGACCATGGTGGCGGAATGGATGAGGGCGCTGACCGGGGTGGGGCCTTCCATGGCGTCGGGCAGCCAGACGTGCAGCGGGAACTGGGCGCTCTTGCCGACGGCCCCGGCGAAGATGCCGATGGCCGCCCAGGTGAGTACCGACCCGGCCAGCACGCCGCTGACGGCCAGCGAGTGCAGCTCGTGGATATCAAAGGTGCCGGTGTTGACGTAGAGAATCAAAATGCCGGCCAGGAAGCCGAAGTCGCCGATGCGGGTGACGATAAAGGCCTTCTTGGCGGCGTCGGCGGCCGATTTCTTGTGGTACCAGAAGCCGATGAGCAGGTAGGAGCACAGCCCCACCATCTCCCAGAAGACGAAGGTGAAGAGCAGGTTATCCGAGAGCACCAGCCCCAGCATGGAGAAGGTGAACAGGGACATGAAGGTGTAGTAGCGGTAGTAGCCGGCCTCGTCGTCGTGCATGTAGCCCAGCGAGTATATCTGCACCATCAGCGAGACGACGGAGACGGTCACGGCCATGATGATGGAGAGCTGGTCGGCGATGAGGCCGACGTGGAAGCTGAAATTGCCGATGACCACCCAGGAGACGTCCGGGACGGGCAGCTCGTGGCTGTCGACGGAGAACAGGGAGAAGAGCGCCCAGAGGGAAAAGACAGCCGCCAGGCCAATGGCGCCGATGGTGACGTAGCCGTAGACCTTGGACTCTTTGGGGACGAAGAGCCGCAGTATCAGGCCGTTGACCACGAAGGAGGCCAGCGGCAGCAGCATGATGAGCCAGACGAGCTGATACGGTATCATAGCTTCCTTAAAATGTCCTTAATGAGGTGCTCCTTGTCCTGGGGCACCTGCACCGCGTAGTCGGCGAGCTCCTGGCCGATGGGCAGGCCCCGGGCGGGCATGATGCGCGTGGGGATGCCCTCGCCCTCGAAGCATTCTTTCCACATCTCGGCGATGACCAGGCTATGCGCTTTTTTAACTTCTACCCACATTTATGCTTAACCTTTTAAACCGCCCCGCCCCGTCGGGGTTATCTATTTCCACCCGGCCGCCCTCGCAGCAGCCGCTGCCTGCCCGGAGAGGCTGCGCCTCTCCAGACCTCCCGGCTATAGTAATGACAGCACGGAATCGCCGAGGTAGAACGGCCAGACGACGATGCCCAATATTATCTTCCACCAGACCAGGTTGGCGAAGCCGATGGTGAAGAGCCAGCCCACGAACCAGACTCCCCCGAAAAAGCTACCCGTTTGTTTCATCTCGTTCTCCTCTTACCACTTGAGCAGGTTGATGTTATTGGTATCGATGTCCGTCAGGCCGCGGTAGATGGCCAGGATAATGGCCAGCCCCACGGCCACCTCGGCGGCGGCCACCACCATCACGAAGATGGCGAAGACCTGCCCGGTGAGCAGGGCGGGCACGATGTAGCTGGAGAAGGCCACCAGCGTGATGTTGGCGGCGTTGAGCATCAGCTCGATGCACATCAGCAGGATGACGGCGTTGCGCTTGGTGAGCACGCCGTACAGCCCGATGCAGAAGAGCACCGCCGCCAGCACCAGGTAATGCGTCAGCCCGATGGCCATTTTATTTCTCCCTCGCGATGACGATGGCCCCCAGAATGGCGGCCAGGATGAGCATCGCCGCGATTTCTACCGGCAGGATAAAGCCGCCCTCGCCGAAGAGCTGGCTCGCCAGGGCCCCCGTCGTCGGCGTCAGAGGCGCCCCGGCGGACAGCGGCCAGGCAGTCTGGGTGACGGTGTAAATCATAATCCCCAGCAGCGCCGCCGCCACGATAAGGGCGGGCAGGCGCATCTTTTTATTGGCGGGGCTGCCCCTCTGGACGTCCCGCGTCATCATAATGGCCAGGATAATCAGCACCGAGATGGCGCCCACGTAGACCAGAATCTGCACCGCCGCCAGGAAGTCGGCGCTGAGGGTGATATATAATCCGGCGACGGTGATGAAGCAGAGTATCAGGGCCAGCGCCGCGCGGAAGACGTTGCGCAGGAAGACCACGCCCAGGGCCGCCGCCACGGCTACGATGGCCATTATCCAGAAAGCTGTCGCCAGTCCCATTATTCCTTCTTCTCCACGATTCTATCTACGAGCAGCGTCTGCCGCGGTAGTTTGGCGGCGATATCCGGGTGGTAGTAGCCGCTGGCGGGTCGCTGCGGCGATTCCAGCAGGGCGTCGTCGCTCTGGACCAGGTCGCCGCGCCGGTACTGCGCCCGCTCGAAGGCGTAGCCCATGAAGAGGGCGTCGTAGGGGCAGGCCTCCACGCAGAGGCCGCACTGGATGCAGTAGCCGGTATCCACCTGGTATCGCTCCACCTCGTACTTGTTCTCCACCGTGTTGGTGGAGGTCGTAATCTCGATGGCGCCCTGGGGGCAGGTCTTGGCGCAGGTGCCGCAGCCGGTGCAGCGCTCGCGGCTCCAGATAAGCTCGTTGCCGCGCGTCCGTCGCGAGATGTTGAGCCGCTGCTCCGGGAACTGGTCGACGGTGGGGTGGCGGAAGAAATTGGTCAGCGTTACCGTCATCCCTTTGAGCAGCCCCAGGCCGAAACGTTCAAACTTCACTGCGTCCCCATCCTAGCTTAAAGAGTTTTGACCCAAACAGTATCAGCACGCCGGCGATGGCGAAATTGATGAAAATAACGTACCAGGGCAAGCCGTCCGGCCAGATGAGCACCTGCCCCGCCGTAATGAACAAATTAATGAGCGCCAGCGGGAAGAGGAACTTCCAGGCAAAGGCCATGAGCTGGTCGATGCGCACGCGCGGGAAGGTGGCCCGCGTCCAGACCATGAGGAAGAAGACGACGAAAATCTTGATGATGAACCAGAGCCAGGGCGGCAGTCCGGGCCCCTTCCAGCCGCTGAGGAAGAGGGTGGTGATGATGGCCGCGATGGCGACGGCCTCGGCGTACTCCACCAGGTAGAACATGGCGAATTTCATGCCGGAGTACTCGGTGTGGAAACCGGCCACCAGCTCCTGGTCGGCCTCCATGAGGTCGAAGGGCGAGCGGTTGATTTCGGCGCAGCCGGCGGCGAAGAAAATCAAAAATCCCAGCGGTTGTAGCAAAATATTGGGTATCGTCTGCTGCGCGACGATACCGTTGAGCGACATTGTGCCGGCCACCAGCACCGTGGCCACGACGGACAATGCCAGCGGCATCTCGTAGCTGACCACGGCGGCCACGTTGCGCATCGCCCCCAGCAGCGAGTACTTGTTGGAGGAGCCCCACCCCGCCATGAAGACGCCGATGGTGGTCACCGAGCTGACGGCGATGATGAAGAGGATGCCGATGTTGAGGTCGGCCAGGAGCGCCCCGTTCTGGAACGGAATCACGGCGAAAATGAGCACCACCGGGGCGAAGGCGATGACCGGGGCCAGCCAGTGGACGAGCTTATCGGCCTTGTCCGGGACGATGTTCTCCTTGAGCAGTATCTTGACGGCGTCGGCCACGGGCTGGAACAGGCCGAACGGCCCGGTGCGGTTGGGCCCCAGCCGCGACTGCATGCGTCCCAGCGCCCGCCGCTCGACGTAGATGACCATCAGTACCATCACCAGCACGAAGCCGATGAGCACCACGGTGAAGAACAGCCAGTGCCACCAGTAGTTGCCTGGCCACCAGGTCATCGGTCTACCTCGCCCATGGTAATATCAATGCTGCCGAAGATGGCAATCAGGTCGGCTACCTTCCACCCCTTGACCATCTCGCGCAGGGCGGTGAGGTTAATCAGGCTGGTGGGGCGGATGTGGCAGCGGTACGGCGCGATGGAATCGTCGGAGACGACGTAAAAACCAAGCTCGCCCTTGGGTGCCTCCAGGTGGCCGTAGGCCTCGCCTTTGGGGGGGCGGACGATGTGGGGCACGTCGGCCCGCACCGGCCCGCCGGGGATGCCTTTCACCGCCTGGGCGATGATAAGCAGGCTCTGGCGCATCTCCTCGATTCTAATGCGGTAGCGGTCGTAGGAATCGCCGGCCTCGCCGACGGGGATATCGAACTGGAAGCGGTCGTAGACGGAATAGGGGTCTACCTTGCGCAGGTCGAAGCTGACGCCGCTGGCGCGGGCCACCGGGCCGCTGATGCCGCAGTTGATGGCCGTCTCTTTACTCAGCACGCCGACGCCCTTGGTGCGCGCCAGCAGGATTTCGTTCTGCTTGAGGAATCGCTCGTACTCGTCAATGAAACGGTCGAACTGGCCGATGAGCTTCTTCAAGGCCGGCAGGAACTCGTCGGGGACATCCTGGCTGACGCCGCCGATGCGCATGTAGTTATAGGTGAGGCGCTGGCCGCAGACCATATCGAAGAGGTCGACGATTTTCTCGCGCTCGCGGAAGGCGTGCATGAAGGGCGTGTAGTAGGCGCCGCAGTCGTTGAGGAAGGAGCCGACGGCGACGCAGTGGTTGGCCAGGCGCTGCAGCTCGGCCATGATGACGCGCAGGTAGTCGCCCCGCTCCGGAATCTTAATGCCGGCCAGCTTCTCCACCGCCAGGCAGTAGGCCAGGTTGTTGCTCATCGGCGAGATGTAGTCCAGCCGGTCGGTCAGGGGGATAAAGCCGGAGTAAGTCCGCTCCTCGGCCAGCTTCTCGATGCCGCGGTGCAAATATCCCATCACCGGCTCGATGTCCAGGATGACCTCGCCGTCCAGGGTGGCCCGCATGCGGTAAACGCCGTGCGTACTGGGGTGCACCGGCCCGAAATTGAGCACGAAAGGTTCGGTCTTAAAGGTCATCATCTCGGTGGTGGTCACGGCTGGAAGTCCTTTCGCAGCGGGTGCCCCGGGAAGCCGTCCCAGAGGAAGAGGCGCTTGAGGTTGGGGTGCCCTTTGAAGCCGATGCCCATCAGGTCGTAAATCTCCCGCTCCTGGTAGTCGGCCCCCTGCCACATCCCGGTGACCGAGGGGACGGAGAGGTTGTTGCGGCCCGGGCAGCGCGTCTTGACGACGATGGTGTGGTTATGGGTCAGCGAGGTCAGCTGGTAAACGACCTCGAAATAGCTGTAATAGTCCACGGCGGTGATGTAGTTGAGATAAGCAAAGTCCAGTTCCGCCGTCCCCTTGAGATAGGCCATCACCTTGAGCAGCGAGGCCGCCCTGACCAGCAGGCAGTTGTCGCCGGCGGCCTCGGCGGCGCCGGGGAATTGCTCGGCCAAAGTAGTGGCCAGGTCTTTGACGGGGTAGGGCTGCGTCATCGCCGGACCCCCTTGGGCACCAGGTCGCAGGGGTCGGGCATGGGGTGCTCTCGGGCTATCTTCTTCTGGAGCAGCTGCACGGCGTGAATCAGGGCCTCGGGGCGGGGCGGGCAGCCGGGGACGTAGACGTCCACCGGGATGATTTTATTATAGCCCGGCACCACGTTGTAGGACGAGCGGAAGATGCCGCCGGAGACGCCGCAGGCGCCCATGGCGATGACCCATTTGGGGTCGGGCATCTGGTTGTAGATGCGCCGTACCACCGGGGCCATCTTCCAGGTGAGGGTGCCGGCGGTAATCATCAGGTCGGCCTGTCTTGGCGAGGCCCGCAGAATTTCCATGCCGAAGCGGGACATATCGAAGCGCGGCCCCTCGGCGGCGATGAACTCGAAGGCGCAGCAGGCGGGGAAGCAGATGACCGGCCACAACGAGGAGCGCCGCGCCCAGTTGAGCACGGTATCGATGGAGGTGAGCACGATGTTGCGCTTGACGTCTTCCTCCAGCCAGCCGTCGGGGTCGGGGATGGCCTGACGCGCCCCGGCCTTGACCTCCTCGATGAGGGCGCCTTCCTGCCGGTCCAGCTCGGAGGAGGTGTAGATGTACTCCCGGTCGCTGCTTACTTCCATTCCAGAACCTTCTTTTTCCAGGCGTAGAGATAGCCGACGAGGACGATACCGACCAGAACGAGCACCGCCCCCAGACTGGCGGCGCCCAGCTGGCGGAGCTGCACCGCCCAGGGATAGAGAAAGACGACGAGCACGTCGATGGCCAGAAAGATGAGGGCGTAGAAGTAGTAGTGAAAGTTGAACTGAACCCAGGTCTTGCCGATGGTCTCCATGCCGCACTCGAAGATGGAGTTCTTGATGGGGTTGGGGTTGCCGGGGACGAGCTTGAGGTAGCGGAGGACAATGGGGATAACCACCATAAGCAGGGTGAAAAGGATAACGACGACGAAAAACAGCCCGATTAATCCGTAGTTAGCTAGCAACTGTTCCCCTGACTATCTAGAACGATTATTTGCCGTTGGCGTGCCGCAAGTACTATATCTATGAGACAGGGATTTCCGATTACTGCGGTAGTATACCACAACTTTTTTAGAAAAATCAACCGGACATTAGCTTCAATCGCCCGTAATGGATAAGCCGGCGGGCTAAGCTGCGGATGACGTGAGGGCAGTTTACCCGCCTCAGAGATTTTCTTTCCTACCCTGCCCGCCCTGTGGCATTCTGCCACTACGCGCTGGTGCTTTCTCCTCACCCCCACGCATTGTGGGGTGGTGGGGTAAAGAACTACGGGCTAAGCCGTGGATGCGCCGAGGGTGGCCCGGGTGGGAATAGATAGCGCCGGTGGGGCAGGGTGGCGGACAACGAGACAAGCGGCGGATGCCGCGAGGGCGGTTTGGGTGGGAATAGATAACACCGAGGGGGCGGCGCGGCAAAAACATAGCCAGGCTGATTGTCCTGCGGGTAACTTTATGGTAAAATAGAGAGACAGCCGGAGAGAAATAAAGTAACTGCGTAGAAAAATACAATAATATCGTTAAAATGCGTTAGATAATATGGAAAAGACTCTGCAACTACTGTCCGGTAACGAGGCGCTGGCGCTGGGGGCCTATCACGCCGGCGTGCAGGTGGCCGCCGCCTACCCCGGCACCCCCTCCACCGAAATCCTGGAAAACCTGGCCCGCTTTAAGGACATCTACGCCGAGTGGTCCACCAACGAGAAGGTGGCCATGGAGGTGGGTATGGGGGCCTGCTACGCCGGGGCGCGCACCCTGGTATCCATGAAGCACGTCGGCCTCAACGTGGCCAGCGACCCCTTCATGGCGGCCTCGTACACCGGCGTCGTCGGGGGGCTGGTGGTGGTCACCGCCGACGACCCCCAGATACACTCCTCCCAGAACGAGCAGGACAACCGCCACTACGCCCGCCTGGCCAAGGTGCCCATGCTGGAGCCCGCCGATAGCCAGGACGTCTACGACCTGATGGGCTACGCCTTCGACATCAGCGAGCGGTTCGATACCCCGGTGCTGCTGCGCACCACCACCCGCATCGCCCACTCCAAGTCGGTGGTGGACGCCGGGCGTAAGCGCACCGTCAAGAACCCCCAGGCGGCCTTCTATTACAACATGAAGAAATATGTCATGCTGCCGGTCAACGCGCTGCCCCGCCACGCCTTTATTGAAGAGCGCCTGAACAAGCTGGCCGCTTACGCCGAGACCTTCCCCCTCAACCAGATTACCTGGAATAAAAAAGACCTGGGCATCGTCACCAGCGGCATCGCCGGCGCCTACGCGCGCGAGGTCTTTCCGCAGGCGTCCTTCCTGCGGCTGGGGATGACCTGGCCGCTGCCGGAGAAACTCATCCGCCGGTTCGCCGCCGGGGTGAAAAGGCTCATCGTCATCGAGGAACTCGACCCCTTCCTGGAGCAGAACATTAAATCAATGGGCATCGCCGTCACCGGCAAGGAGTTCATCCCCCGCGTCGGCGAGCTAAGCACGCGTCTCATCGCCGAGACCAGCCTGGGGGCCGGCCTGC
>Ga0307425_1001475_pt1 | contig 14007 bp, 8 predicted proteins | sample SalMarWE160330MG_FD_202152 | JGI IMG/M metagenome (GOLD analysis project Ga0307425, IMG submission 202152) | Salt marsh sediment microbial communities from the Plum Island Ecosystem LTER, Massachusetts, United States - WE1603-30 | ecosystem: Environmental > Aquatic > Marine > Intertidal zone >... | reverse complement strand
GGCGAGACACCGCTCGGCTTGGCCCAGGACAGCGAGGCGATGATCGGTTGTGTTCCCTGGGTGGCAACCAAGTCGGACGGAGCATCCCCGTTCGCGGCAAAGACGAGTTTCGGTACGGCAAGAGCGGCGAGTGCGACAACGCATGCGGCCGCTGCCACAAGAGTTCTACGTGCGCCGATTCTCACGTTTGCGATCCGTCGGACCAAGCGTTGCCCTCTCCCATGTGCTCCCGACGCGACGTCTGCCAGAAGTTCTTGTGCGATGCCGGCCAGGGAAAAGACCCTCTCTCTAGAGAGGATGACGCGATTATATCACCGAAATAGTCTCAATATGTCGCGCATTCATGGAGAACTAGAGTGTTTCAGTCGCAAAAAGCTTGCCCATACGCGAACGTGCCTGAGGGCAAGCCTTCGTGCGAACGCGACCCTACGCGCGAGGAAAGAACGGATTCAGCTGCCGCTCTCGACCGATCGTCGTGTCAGGGCCATGGCCCGGATGCACGATCGTGTCGGCAGGCAGCCCGACCAGCTTGCTCGAGATCGACGTCGACAGCGCCCTTCCGTCGCCTCCGGGCAGATCGGTGCGCCCTACGCTGCCCGCGAACAGCGTGTCGCCCGAGAACAGTCGCGGCGGTGCCCCCGTGGGTTCCTCGGCGAACAGACAGATGCTGCCAGGAGTATGGCCGGGCGTGTGCAAGACCGTGAGTCGGAGCTGACCCGCCTCAAGGTGGTCGCCATCGTGCAGGAGGTGATCCGGTTGAGGTGCCGTCTCGTCAAACCCGAACATCGCCCCGCCTGTTGCAACTGGATCGCCGAGATCGGCAGAGTCATCGGCATGCGCGTACAGGGGAGCATCGGTAGCAGCCTTCAACTCCCGCACCGCACCGATATGATCGAAGTGCTTGTGCGTCAGAACGATGGCCGCGAGGCGTCGCTCCCCTACTGCGTCGAGAATGGCCGAGGCGTCGGCGGCCGGGTCCAGCACCACGGCAGGCCCTCCCACATCGTCCCTGACGATCCAGCAGTTGGCCTCAAGCGGACCCAACACGAGGCGTTGTACGAACATCAGGTTTCACTCCCGCGTTTCTGACCCGCCTCGCCGGGCATCATTCGGCGAGCCTCGAACACACCTTCAACCCCACGCATTTCGCGCAGTATGCCGTCGAGCCTCGACAGGTCCCCTAGCTCGAACAAGAAGCGCATGTCCACAAGACCGTCCCTGTGAGTTGTGGTGGAGGACGCCAGGATGTTCACTCCCTGTTCGGCAAGTGCAGATGTCACATCCTGCAGAAGACGCAGCCTGTCCATGGCTTCAACGAAGATCTCGACCTGGAACGTGGTGTCCTTGCCGAGATCCCACTCCACGTCGATTATTCGCTCCGGTGAGGACAGCAGCTCACGCGCGTTTGGACAGTCCTTCCGGTGCACCGAGACCCCGCGTCCGCGGGTCACAAACCCGATGATATGGTCACCCGGAACCGGATGGCAGCAGTTCGCCAACCTGATCAGCGCGTCGTCGAGTCCCTTGACCTTGACACCCCCGGCGGCCCGCCGGCGTTTGCTGCGTGGGGCAAGCATGGGTTTGTCGAGCGTGAACTCCTCGTGAGCTGGCTCTGGCTCGACCCCCTCGCCCTCCTTGGCCATAAGCTTGAGCAGCTTCGTGCCAACATGTTTCGCCGAGACCTTGCCAGCACCTATCGCCGCGATTATGTCGTCGGCATGCGCGTAGTTCATCTCATGCGACACCGTGCCGATTGCCTTCTCGGCGGTCTTCGACCCAATGCCGAGACCGTGCTTGCGCATCACCTTCGACAGCTCATCACGACCGCGGACGAGGTCATCCTCACGAGTGACCTTGCTGAAGTAGCTGCGGATCTTGCTCTTCGCCGATGACGTTCGGACGATGTTGAGCCAGTCGCGCGAGGGACTCGCGTTCTTGTTGGTGAGGATCTCTACGCGATCGCCCATCTGCAGTTCATAGCCGAGCGGGACGATGGCACCGTTGACCTTTGCGCCCACGCAGTGATTCCCGACCTCAGTGTGGATCGCGTAGGCAAAATCGATGGGCGTCGAGCCTCGCTTCAAGCTGATAACGTCGCCCTTCGGGGAGAAGACGAACACCTCCTCCTCGAACAGGTCGATCTTGAGCGCTTCCATGAACTCACGTGGATCCTTGAGTTCTGTCTGCCACTCCAGCATCTGGCGCAGCCATGCTAGGCGCTCATCGAAGCTGTCTTCGCCGCGAACGCCCTCTTTGTAGCGCCAGTGTGCCGCAACGCCGTACTCTGCCGTCCTGTGCATCTCCTCGCTGCGAATCTGGATCTCAAGCGGCGCGCCCGTTGGCCCTATGACCGTCGTGTGCAGTGACTGGTACATGTTGAACTTGGGCATCGCAACGTAGTCCTTAAACCGCCCGGGCACCGGCTTCCAGATTGAGTGCACAGTGCCCAACGCGCCGTAGCAATCCTTGACCGAATCCACCAGCACTCGCAGCGCAATGAGATCGTAGATCTCGTTGAAGTCTTTGCCTTTGCGCGTCATCTTCTGATAGACGCTGTACAAATGCTTGGGTCGGCCGGAGATTCGCGCCTGAATACCGACGGCAGCAAGCTCATCGGTGAGCTCGTCGATCACACGCTGCATGTATTCTTCGCGCGCCTGTCGGCTCTCGGCGACCATGCGCGACACCTGATGGAACTTGTGCGGCTCGAGGTAGTAGAAAGACAGATCCTCGAGTTCCCACTTGATGCTGGAGATGCCGAGCCGATGCGCCAACGGCGCGTAGATCTCCATCGTCTCGCGAGCCTTGTCGATCCGTCGGTCCTCAGGCAGCGCCGCGAGCGTGCGCATGTTGTGCAGCCGGTCGGCGAGCTTGATGAGGATGACGCGGATGTCTTTCGCCATGGCGATGAGCATCTTGCGCAAGTTGTTGGATTGCGCCTCGGACAGCGATTCGAACTCGATCTGCCCGAGCTTGGTGACCCCGTCGACAAGTTCGGTGACCTCATCACCAAAACGCTTGCGCACCTCGTCAAGCGTGACTCCGGAATCCTCGACAACGTCATGAAGCAGCGCAGCCTTGAGCGTCGGCGTGTCCATGTGGAGTTCAGCGAGAATGAGCGCGACCTCGATGGGATGATTGACGAACGCCTCGCCGCTCTTGCGAGTTTGCCCTGCGTGGGATTGGACCGCGAAATCGTACGCGTCATCCAGACCGGTCAGATCGGCGTCAGGGTTGTACGCGAGGACCTGCGCCTCGATCTGCTCAAGAGTCGCGGACATTGGTACCCTTCGGATGCAAGGTGGAGCTAGGGGCTAGGACAGCACAGGAAACCGTCATTCACACACAACAGTGTACGTGACGGTCGTGGCATACGTCCCAGGATCGAAGGCCCACGGCGGTGTCAACACGAAATCGAATCGATAGTCGTGCTCCCACACATGGCCATCGCCTGCCGAGGTGTCTAGCTTGTACGGCGCGACCGTGAACGGCTGTTCCGACTGCACTATCCACCCGCTTGTGCTGTACGTGAGCGTGTCGACTGGCATCGTCGGGGTGACCGAGCCGGAATCGGTGTTCGTGAAGTCCTCGGCACTGCACCACAGGTCATAGGTCAAGTCGCCAACACCGCCGACCAGAACCGTCGTCGCGCTCGCCACCGTCGACGACTCGCCAGGATTGATTGCCCCCATGTAGACGGTATCCGCGGACAAGGACATCCATAGCGCGGCGTCTGGCGTCGTACCAACAACGGTGACACTGTGTGCCGAGGTAAGACCCGCGTGGTTGTAGGCCACGATGTAGTACGAGTAGCTGGTTCCTGGCGTCAGGCTTGTGTCCGTGTATGCAAGCGCTGTGGTGGTTGTCACCAACGATCCATCGCGATACACCGCATAGTAGGAGACGCCAGACTGAGCATCAGTCGATGGCGCCCACGAGACCTCTATGCTCGTGGTGCTCACTGCGCTCGCGCCAACCGACGTGGGAATCGACGGCGGTGTCGTGTCGAGCTGCAGGATGGCCGTTTGCGCTGTCTCGATGTGCCCGACATTGTCGACCGAGTAGAAATTGAGCGTGTGAGTGCCATCGACCCCTGGGGGGAACGGCGCAGTGTAGTTGGCCCACGGGCTGCCGTCGTATCGGTACCTCGTGTAGGCGACACCTGAGCCGGCATCCGTCGCGGTGATGCTTATGCTCGGCAGCGAACTCGTCCATCCGACCGGGATGTTGCATGTGCTGATGGGCGGGAAGCTCTCAATGAGGAACGGTCCTATGCTCGTAGCAGTTGGGTTCCAGTTGTCGCGCCCGTCGACCGCTCGGACGTTGAAGTACCAATGGCCATCGCCTGGCGCGGCGGACGTGCTGTTGGGTGTAGGGACGACACCAACGATCGAGATCTCGTCCCAGTCGACGTACTCCGTCCACCCCCGCACATTCGCTCCGAAGCGAACCATGTAGGCGCTGCTCAAGTTCGGCAGGGCGACGCTGTGCTGCGTCCAGTTCTGCGCAGGGGGTCTTCCCGATACGTAATACAGGTCGGTCCACGTTGCTCCACCGTCAGTCGAATAGCTCACCGACTCGAAGTTGGCGTTGCGATTGAATGCACTGTGACTGTCCCACCACGTCAGCGTCGCGGACTGGAAGGCGGACAGGTCATACGTCTTGTAGAAGTAGTCCTCTCGGTACGTGTTGCTGTTGGCCCACACCTCGGCGGCGTTTGGAGCAAGGTGATAGCGTCCTGCGGCGCCGGTGATGCGCAGGAAGCCGTCGTTCGAAGCCGGCTCCGTCCAGTCCGCCGGGAACGAGGCGCCGTCAAACGCCTGGTTCTCCTCGGTCACCGAAGCGGTGACGCCCGGTGTGTAGGTGACCGTGTCGGTGGCGGTGTCTGGCAGCCCCGGCGCGTCTCTCGTCCAGCTGAAGCTGTACCCGGCGAGGCCACTCCCGGCATCAGTGGAGACACTCCATGCCGCTGTCATGGTTGCAACGCCAGACCATACATTCGGTACATGAGTTGGCGACCACGCCCATGGCTGAGTGGGAGGCGTCGTGTCAACGACCGTGATCGTCTGCGTTGCCACCGTTGTCGCACCGTCGTCGTCAGTCGCCGTCCAAGTGACCTCAGTGCTGCCAAACGGCAGCAGACTCCCGGCGACGGGGTTCCGCGTGAACGAGACGACCGTGCCGTCGCCGTCGGTGGCCTGCGCGTCCGTGGCGCCGCTGTAGCCTGTGTAGCCGGTGGTCGAGTTGGCTTCGAGAGTCTTCGTCGTGAAGTCCAAACTGATAGTGGGTGGCACGTTCACAACCGTGCCGTTGCGCACTTGCCATATGTAGCGCCCGAGGACGCCACCCGAGTCCAAGGAGTTCTGAATGAGCGATGTCGAAGAACTAGAAGAATCGAGAAGGGCACTCGGGCCACCCATCGGTGCGAGGGAGCCGGCCAGTTCGTAGGACCCGTCGGCGCCCTGCGCAGTCGACCAGCCGACAACGGCACGACCAGGCTGCCCACCGGTCGCAGTCCCCGTGTCCCAATTGATGGTGTTGTAGTTGAACATGATGTCGAAGTTGCCGGCCCCCGTGTCCGAGCGGTCAACAAGCACCATCTGAAACGAGTTCGTGTTCGCTGACGCCCACCCGTTGTTGTACGACATCACGTCAATCCAGTTGACGACGAAGCAGTTGTGTCCCTCGAACGTTGGCGGAGTCGCCGTCCCGCTGTAGGTGAGCTGGCCAGAACCACCGTTGCTCGTATCCACATCGGCGAAGAAGGGCGCGATGATTGGCAGATACGGCCGCGGCCACGCGTAGTACCGCGTGGTGGTCAGGTCGTGCGACTGGTAGGTTTCCGGATAGTTCGAGTCGCAATATGGATCCACGAACGTACAGTTGCCGTTCATGTTGATGTAGATCTGGCTGTAGGGCGTCCCCAGCCAGTTCATTGCGAACGGCAGATTGACGACTAGGTTGTTCGAGTCATCTCCACGGGCGACCGTGTTGTCTGCGTAGTGTGTCGGCGTGATGATCGCATCCGCATCCGCGAACGCCGAAACCGGCGAGACAGCGCACCAGGTCAGAAGAACCAGGAACGCCAACAAGCCCACGAGTACCCGTCCTCGCGGGCTGGCGGCAGGCCTAGACGCTTGCACGCCCAGAACCGGCCCTTCTCTAATGCTGGCTCTGCGCTCCTTCATGTGCGTTTCTCCGTCCGGCACAACGGCGTCACGTCGCGTGTTCGTGTCACCAAGCACCGGGGTCCGGCGGATAACGCTTGTCCACCTAAGAATCGGCCGAAATCGATACCTCCTGAAGGTCGGGGCGCTTCCCGTGCACTTCAACATCAGACGGCTGGGAGGATCGGGCGGTTGAATCGGGCAAGCAGCTCATCGGCCTCGGCTGACAGAACCCAAGCCTTAAACCCCCGGAACTCCGCTATCTCATCCTTGCCTTCAGCGTATCGAAGGCTCTCGTCGAGGTTCACTTTCTGTTCGCTGGGCGTAAACGAGAGTCTCCGGTAGGAGCCGTGCCCTTCTCCAGCGACGAATCCCAGGTCACGCAGTATGCCGAGTGCCGAAGAGACCCCTCTCTCGTCGAGTTGGCAACTCCGCCGAACTCGCTTGCAGCGCTCGGCGAGTTCGGCGTTTGTGATCTCGAACAGGCGCCCCTCAGCTGCTGCGACATCGCGCAGCACGACGTAGAGCGCCGCCATGTCGTCGCGCTCGGGCGCCAGCGAGGACAAGATCGACTCGTTGATGCGCGCGTCCTTCCCACCGAAAAGCAAATGAATTCGCGCGACCGCACCGTCTCGGCCAGCTCGGCCGGACATCTGATTGAACTCGACACTGCTAAACGGCATGTGAAAGAGCACGACGTTGCGAATGTCGGGGACATTGACGCCCTCGCCAAACGCGCTCGTCGCGATGATTACGCTGATCTCGCCCGCACGAAAAGCCCTCTCCACCGCATGGCGCATCGACCGACCCATACCGCCGTTGTAAAACGCTGTACGCATCGCAAGGTGCGGAACATGCTTGCGAAGTCGCCGTGCGAGTCGAACGGTCTGTTCGCGGGAGTTCACATAGACAACCGTCTTCTCTCCACGCGAGACGATCTCCTCGACGTACGCTTCTCGGTTCGCGACGTCTCTGCGATCCTCGACCACCAGATTCTCTCGCACGGTCGGATCGAGAACGACCGCCGATATCTTCAATGAGGATCGGATCGCCTGCGCCGCAGCATCGTCCGCAGTCGCCGTGACGGCGAGAACCGTCGGGTTGCCCAGGGGCTCGAGTGTCTCGCCCAGTCGAGCGTACGCGGGCCGGTTGCCTGCGCGCGACAATCCTACGTGATGCGCCTCATCGATCACGAGGAAACCGACTCTCCCAGACTCGGCAAAACGCCCCGCGTAGAGGTGCAAGAACTCTGGCGTCGTGAGCGCGACGTCTAGAGTACCGTCACGCAAGTCGGCAAATGCTTGATCGCGTTCCGCTTGGCTGGATTCGCCGGTAATCGTCCGAACGGTGAGGCCGACCTCGGCGAAATCCTCCTCAAGGTGGTGCGCCTGGTCCGACACGAGTGCTCGCAACGGGTACACGAAGACACTTGCCCGCGCATGACGCAGCGCGATGCGAGCCGCGTGAAGATGGAAGATCAGTGACTTGCCGCGCCCCGTAGCCATGACGGTCAGCGTGGACTCGCCAGCTGCAAGATGGGAAAGCGCTTGCGTCTGCGCGACGTGGAGGCTCCGCTCACCAAGGAAGCAGCGCACGAGTTCGGCATCAAGCGCCGCAGCGTCTAGCGCTGCAAGTTCCGCCCGCCGTCTCGCCCGCACGGCAGCACGCTCATCTTGAGTGTCGGCGGTGTCTCGACGGGTGAGAAGAACGTTGACCCCCAAAGACTGCCCGTCCGCTCCTCCTGTGACCTCCGTGACCTCAACGTCGTAGCCAACACCAGCGTCGATGGTCGGAGCGAGTGCCGCCGCCAGACGACGGTTCAGAAAGCCAACTTGATCCCCTTGGGGATCAAAGAGGGCACACGCGTTGGTGTCGAATTGGTTCTCTGGTTGCCGTTCGAGTCGAAGTGGCGTTCCTGCCGAGACACGCACAAGCACCTCTTGACGGCCTTCGAACGTCACACCAGCGAGCTTGGTGTGAAATGATGGCGCGTCGCCGATACCTGCGTACTCTTCGCGCGCCAGGATTTCATCGGCACGCGAGAACAGATCTTCGATCAGGTCGTGAGCTGGCGCGTCTTCTGAGGGCTCGTGCGCCACCGCATCCTCAATCCGCATCTGCACACGCCTGCGTCCACGCCACTCATCGACCGAGACGGAAAATGCCAAGTCCACCGCCGCCTCGTGTCCAGCCATCCGATCAATCTCGGGACACCGAAACGCAATGGCTTGCACGCTGACCGCCCCATCAAAGGCGGTGAACCTCAGGTGGTTCGCCAGCTTGCCGACGCGCTGTCGACCGTTCATGAAGACTCCGCCGACGGCAAGAACTGGTCGGCGATTGCCATGCCCGAACGGCTCCAGTTGGGAGAGTTCTGTCGCCATCTCCACGCCGATGTCCGAGAGATCAACAAGCGCATCGACGCTGCGCTCGACGCGGAACTGCTCGGCAGGTAGCGCATCGAGATGCTTGAGAAGATGTTCGGTGAACCGGTCGAGGTTCTCGGCAGGTAGCGCACAACCGACGGCTGCGGCATGCCCGCCAAAACGCGTAAGTACATCCGAGCAGGACTCAAGCGCCCGGAAGAGATCAACGCTGCCCACAGACCTCCCGCTGCCTGAGGCGACCCCGTCATCGATGGCAAAGAGCAGCACCGGAACCTTGAACCGCGCTGCCAGCCGAGATGCCACAATGCCCTTCACACCCTCGTGCCAGCCTTCTCCGGCCAGAACCAGCGCGCGCTGGCCGGAGTAGATACGGTCAGCCATGGCAGAAGCCGCCTCGCTCAGGTCAGCTTCCGTGGCCTGTCGTGTGCGATTGAGTTCATCGAGCGACCTGGAGAGCGACTCGGCGAGGACCGGATCATCCGTGAGCAGCAAGTCCAACGCGACCTGAGGATCAGCCATGCGACCAGCGGCGTTCATCCGGGGCGCGAGCGCGAAAGCCACTGAGTCCGTGGTGAATGAGTCCAGAGCGGTACCGGCCACTGCCGCCAATGCGGCGATCGCCACTCTTGGTTGCATGCGCATGCGCGCCACCCCGTCGGCAACCAATGCGCGATTCTCAGATGTCAGCGGGACTATGTCAGCGACGGTACCGAGCGTCGCCAGATCCGTTAGATCTCGCCACACCTCGGGAAAACCAAGCCGCTCGCCTACAGCCTGTACGAGTTTGAGCGCGACACCAGCGCCTGCCAAGTCAGCAGACCCGCACGACGAGTCATCGAGTTTGGGATCGGCCACGGGTACGCCCGTTGGCAGCCGATCACCAGGTTCGTGATGGTCGGTTACCACAGTACGGACGCCCTTATCGGCTAAGAGCGCAATTTCGTCGGCCGCTGAGATACCGCAGTCGACGGTGACGAGCAGATTCGGTCGCAGGGGCATGATCCGCTCTATCGCCGCAGCTGAAAGACCGTAGCCCTCGGTGAACCGGTGTGGAACCACCGCGGTTACCCGCGCGCCCATGGCTTGAAGGCCACGGGTGGCAACGGCCGCCGAGGATATGCCGTCGAGGTCAAAATCGCCAAATACGACGATGTGTTCGCCGGCACGAACAGCCTCGGCAACAACTTCAGTAGCAGCGGCCATGCCAGGAATGCGCGTCGGATCGAGCCAATCGCGCTCCAGGCTCGGCGAGAAGAAGCGCTCAACCGCGTCCGGAGTGGCAATACCGCGTCCAACCAAGATGCGCGACGTTATGGCAGAGACGCCGGTCTGAGCACGTATTCTCTCAACAAGCGCTTCATCCGCAGCGACGAGTGACCATGGGTTCTCTGGCAGCAGTCTTGTCATGGATGCATAGTAGCCGAGGGGGCTGACACAAGAGTGCCAGCCCCGCAGGACGCTTCCGCTGCGGGCACGTCGCCTACGACGCGTTCGCGTACTTCTTGGCGAGCGCCTTGTACTTTGGCTCGGTTTCTTTCCAGATGGCAAAGATGGGCGCGGCAACCCCGATGGACGAATAGGCTCCGGACGCCAGACCAATCACAAGCGCCAGCGCGTAGTCCTTGAGCGTCACTCCGCCGAAGATCAGCAGTACGACGACGGGAATCAGCGACGTCAGCGACGTGTTTATGGATCGCATGAGCACCTGGTTGACCGACTCGTTCGCCATGCTCATGAAGGACTGCTTCACCAGCCCTGCCGAGTTCTCCTTCATGCGATGGAACACGACGATCGTGTCGTAGAGCGAGTATCCGAGAATCGCCAGGAGCGCAGCCACGACGTTCGGCGAGACTTCCCATCCAACCAGAGCGTAGAGTCCGAGCGTGATCAAGATGTCGTGGACGAGCGCGACGATCGCGGTCACGGACATCTTGTATTCGAATCGGATCGACACGTACAGCAGAATCGCCAGGATCGAAACCGCGAGCGCCACCAGCGAGCTGCTGGTGATGTTCTTGCCCCACTCCGGACCAATGGTCGTGACCTGGAAGCCGTCCGAAGGAAGCCCCACCTCGCTAGAGGCCTTCGCGGCCGCGGTGTTGGCGATCGCCGCACTCGTCTCACTACTTCGGACGATGTAGCCGCGCACGCCTCTGACAGTCGACTGCTGAACCTGCACATTGGCAAGCCCCGCCTTCTTGAAGGCCTGACTCATCTGCGCCTGTGTGACACTGCCGGACTTGGAGACATTGACGACCGTTCCGCCTTCGAATTCAACTCCGAACTTCAACCCACGAACAGCGAGGGCACCGATGGCCACGACAATGAGAACAGCGGAGACAATGAACATGATGTTGCGATTGCCCATGAAGTTGACGTTGAACTTATGCATGCGAGGCACCGCCCTTCTTGCCAGTCGTCGCTCGCGCGGCGATCGCCTCCGGAGGTATCCCCCACAGCGCCGGAGACTTGGCAATCAGCGTCTCGCCCAGAAGCATGATGAGTGGTCGGCTGAACAGCAGCATCATGACCAGGTCGCACGCAATGCCGAGCATGAGCGTGAGCGCGAAGCCCTTCACGGGACCAACGGCGATCGCGAAAAGCGCCAGCGCCGACACGAAGGTCACGATGTCTGCGTCTGCGCTGGTGATGATCGCATGCCGCGTTCCGGACGCGGCAGCAGAACGCACCGTCTTCCCAAAGCCGATCTCCTCACGAAAGCGTTCGTTGATGAGAATGGATGAGTCGGCCGCCAGACCAATCGTCAGCACGACGCCCGCGACACCGGGAAGCGACAGGGCAAAGACGCCGAACTGCGACAGCCCCGCCAGTAGACCCAGGAATAGCGACGCGAATATGCCCAGGCCCAGAACCGAGATGACGCCCATTCCTCGGTAGAAGACGATGAGATAGATTGCCACAATCAACATGCCGATGAGCGCCGCGACCACGCCTTGGCGCAGCGAGTCCTGCCCAAGCGTCGCACCAACCTCACGGGTGTCAACCGGCTCGAGCTTGACCGGCAGCGAGCCTGTCTGAAGCACCGTAGCCAGATAGTTGGCTTCGTCAACCGTGAAGTTGCCAGAAATCTGGGTGTCGCCCGTCAGGATCGGCTCCTGAATGACCGGCGCTGATTGCACGACACGGTCGAGCACGATGGCCACCTGCTTGTTCACGTGGGTTCGGGTGTAGTTCGCCCATGCCTGCTGACCTTTGGAGTTCATCGTGAGATTCACGGTGATCTGGCCAGCGCTCGTCCCACCGCTTGATTGCCCCGCGTTTGCGGTCTTGATGACTTCCCCGCCGAGCACCGGGGTGTACGTAACCGTCTCGGGAATCGAAGGTGCACTCGAGCGAGCCGCACCGCTGCCTTCCCACGTGTTGATCGCATCAACCGTTGCGCTGGGGAGTGTGGACATGTCCACGAACTCAAGCTTGCCAGTTGTGTTGATGATCTTCAGCGCTTCGGTGGCGTTCTTGATTCCAGGAATCTGAACAAGCAGAGAGTCGCTGCCTTCCCGCTGCACGCTCGTCTCGGATGCACCGAGCTTGTTGACGCGGTTGTTGATGATCAGCTGTGCTTTGTCCATGTCGGCAGAAGTGATGGAGTTCGCAGACTGCCCTGCGGACGGGACCGCCTTCAAGATGACCGACAATCCTCCCCTGATGTCGAGTGCCTGCGTGATCTTCGTGTCCGGGGGCATGAACAACACCCATGAGCCGATCACGAGAAGCACACATAACGCCAACAACAGGTAGTTGCGTTGCTTCGGGTCCATTCTCCTGCCTTCCCTGCCTGTCCTTGTGTGAGCTCCCCGCTAGAGGAACTTGGTTCCGTTCATGACGAGCGAAAAGCTCGCGTCCAACACAGTAGCGGCTCGGCGGCACAACTGCATCCGCTCCAAGAATATCTCGAAGTAATCGATGATCTGTATCTCGCTCGTTTCGATGTCTACTTCGAGAGTGAGTGTACGGGTATCGGAGTCCACGCGCAGAAAGCTGCGTTTCGCCGCATGATTCACCCGATCGTGAATGTCGTAGTTGGCGGGGTCCATCTCGCGCACACGCGTGGCGTGAACGTCAGCTTTGTCCGCGATGACCACGGCCGCCGCCACGGGAGTGGCCGGATCTGACGCGTCCTCTTCGTGATTGCCGACGGCGTTCATCACGAGCGCAATCTCGGCGAAGTCCATCTCGAGTCGCGCAAGCACGTCGCGAGCAATGCACGCCGACGAGACCCAGTGATCTGAGCGCGACACGCAGTTGCCGATGTCATGCATGAAGCCGGCGATCGAAGCGACTTCCGCAACGCGATCGTCGTAGCCAAGCCGACGCAAGATGTTGCCCGAGATGTGTGCGGTCAGGTTCGCGTGACGCATCCCGTGCTCGGTGTAGCCAATTGCGCCGAGGTACGTGTCCCCCATCTCGAGATAGGCCAGAAGCTCGGCGTCTTTCTCGACAACATCCAAGGTCACGTGGCCGGAAGCGGCCTCTGTGCGAGCTGGTGGCGTCACTCGTCCGACCCCTCGGACCCGGCTTCAGTGTCCTGCGCCGGGCTCTCATCAGCCTCGCTGGTCTCGGCGGACCCCTCCATCAGCGGCTCGGCGTCCTCATCCTCGGCATCTTCATCCTCGGCATCTTCGAGCGCCGGAACGACCGCGCTGACGGCGCGGGGGGCAATATCGACCTCCGAACCGTCGGCGAGCGCCATGCGAATGCGATCGCCTTGCGTCGAGAGCACGGTTCCGTAGATGCCACCGATGGTGACGACCTCGTCGCCAGATGAGAGTCTGGCGACCATCTCCCGCTGACGCTTCGCCTGCTGCTGCTGCGGTCGCACAAACAGAAAGTAGAATGCGACGATGATGACCGCGAAGAAGAGAAGTTGTGTGTACTGCATGGGTGGTGAACTCTCTTTCGTCTGCCAATCCGACCGAACTGGGCGACCGACGCCCCATCATACCTGCTCGTCGGCCACGATTGAATAGTATTGACAGCTTTGTGGCGGCGCGCCCCGTGCCGTCTGAGGTACTAGTAGTCGTTGGCGGCCGGTGAGGCGCGCCACGCCGAGAGAAACTCGCCATAGGTGTTCACTTCGATTGCCTCGCGAGCACGCGCGGTCAAGTCGAGCAGGAAGTGGAGGTTGTGCACGGAAAGCAGGATCGCGCCGAGCATCTCCTTCATCGTCACGAGATGCCGCAGGTAGGCCCGAGAATACTGCGTGCACGTGGAGCATGTGCACTGCGGGTCAAGCGGCCCGAAATCACGGGCGTACTGGGCGTTGCGCAGGTTCATCCTCCCTGCCGAGGAGAATGCGGTGCCCGTGCGGGCGGTGCGCGTCGGCAAGACGCAATCGAACATGTCGACGCCCAAAGCGACTGCCTCAAGGATCGACGTCGGGTTCCCAACGCCCATCAGGTAGCGGGGTTTGTCGGCGGGGATTGCTGGCGCCA
>Ga0307425_1001474_pt1 | contig 14014 bp, 12 predicted proteins | sample SalMarWE160330MG_FD_202152 | JGI IMG/M metagenome (GOLD analysis project Ga0307425, IMG submission 202152) | Salt marsh sediment microbial communities from the Plum Island Ecosystem LTER, Massachusetts, United States - WE1603-30 | ecosystem: Environmental > Aquatic > Marine > Intertidal zone >... | reverse complement strand
AACGCAGATGTGCCGGGCCTGGTCCGGACGAGCGCGCTGCTGGCAGGAGCGCTGGCCGTGACCTATCTTGCCTCGGCCGTGCAGACCTACATCCTCTCCTGGGTAGGGCAAAAGGTCCTGACCAACCTGCGCGGGCAGCTTTTCAACCACCTGCAGGCCCTGTCCGTGCCTTATCACGACAAGCACCTGGTGGGTGTGACCATCTCGCGGGTGATCAACGACGTGGCAGTGATCAACGACCTGCTATCGCAAGGCCTGGTGGGCCTGATGGGCGATACCATCCTCCTGGTGGGCATCATCGGGACGATGGTGGTCATGGAAGCGCGGCTGGCGCTGCTCACTTTCAGCGTGCTGCCCCTGATGGTCGTGGCGACGATCATCTTTAGCCGGCACGCACGCGTCGCCTACCGCGAGACCCGTGAAAAGATCGGCGCCGTCGTGGGCGACCTGGCAGAGAACATCAGTGGCATGCGCGTGATCCAGGCCTTTGCCCAGGAGGACGCGACGCAAGAGCAGTTCCGCGAGGTGAACGCCGCGAACCGCGACGCCAACGTCCGCGCGCGATCGCTCTCCTTTGTCTTTATGCCCACCGTCGACATCCTGAGCGTGCTGGCGACCTGCATCGTGCTTTGGGCGGGCGGGGTGATGGCCGCCGGGGGCCTGGTGACGATCGGCATAGTGGTCGCGTTTCTGAGCTACGTGAGCCGCTTCTTTAACCCGATCCGCGAGCTGAGCCAGATCTATACCACGCTGCAAGCGGCGACGGCAGGTGGGGAACGCGTGATGGAGCTGCTCGACACAGACCTAGAGGTAAGCGACCGGCCCGATGCGATCGAGCTGCCCCCGGTCGAGGGCAAGGTCGAGCTGCATGACGTCTCTTTCCACTACAACCCGGAGGCCCAGGTACTGCACCAGGTCGACCTGACGGTGACCCCTGGAGAGACCGTGGCCTTGGTCGGGCCGACGGGAGCAGGTAAGACCTCGATCGCCAACCTGGTCGGGCGCTTTTACGACGTGACCGAGGGCGCGGTCAGGGTAGACGGGTACGACGTGCGCGAGGTGACGCGCGAGAGCCTGCACCGGCAGATGGGGCTCGTGCCCCAGGACCCGTTCCTCTTTTCCGGCACGATCGCGGAGAACATCTCCTTTGGGCGGCCAGAGGCGACGGAGGAAGAGATCGTGGCCGCAGCCAAGCTGGCCAACGCAGATGCCTTCATCCGCAACCTGCCCGAGGGATACGACACGCCGATCTATGAGGGCGGCGTAAACGTGTCGGTGGGGCAGCGCCAGTTGCTGTGTATCGCCCGGGCCGTGCTGGTCGACCCGCGGATCCTGATCCTGGACGAAGCCACGTCGAGCGTGGACACGATGACCGAAGCACTGATCCAAGAGGCGCTGCAGCGCCTCCTCTCCGGGCGGACGGCGATCGTGATCGCGCACCGCCTGAGCACCGTGCGCAACGCCGACCGGATCTATGTCATCGACGAGGGCCGGATCGTCGAGCAGGGCACGCACGCAGCGCTCCTGGAGCGCGGGGGCCTGTACCGCGACCTCTACGAGCGGCAGTTCATCACCTGGAGCAACAACGGCGGCGATGGAAAGGCCAAAGACCAGTAGCGCCTGACACGACGGCAGAGGAAGAGACGATAGCAGTGCCCAGCATCCGGCCGCGCCGGCTGACCACGTTCGACGCCCTCCAGAACCGCCACTTTCGCTGGTACTGGGTGGGCATGCTCGCCTCTTCCTCGACCATGCAGATGGGCAGCGTGGGCCAGGGCTGGCTGGTCTACGAGCTGACCGACTCGGCCTTTGCCTTGGGCTGGGTCAGCGCCGGCTGGAGCATCTCCAACTCCTTTCTCTCCCCCTGGGGAGGCATCCTCTCGGACCGCATCGAAAAGCGGCGCCTGCTGCTGTGGATGCGCGGGCTGATGGCGATCCTGTCGCTGGGAATCGCGATCGTGGTCTCCTCGGGCAAGATCCAGATGTGGCACCTGGCCGCCTACTCGCTGCTCCGCGGCGTCCTCTTTGCCGTGCTGATGCCGGCCCAGAACGCCTACCTGGCGGAACTGGTCGATCACCGGCGGCTGCTCAACGCGGTCTCGCTCAACTCGGTGGGCATGGGGCTCGCCGGGATCTTTGCGGCGCCGCTGGGGGGCCTGCTGATCGACGCGGTCGGGGTGGGAGCGGTCTACTATGCGATCGCCGTGCTGTACGTAGTCGTATTCCTCGCATTTCTGAAGCTGCCCAAGACGGGGACGACAGACCCGGAGGCACGCTCTGTGTGGGCCGACCTGGGCGATGGGATCAAGTATATGCGCTCGTGCACGGGGATGATCCCGCTGCTGGGACTGGTCTTTGCGCGGGGCTTTTTGGCCATGCCCTACCGGACGATGATGCCCAAGTACGCGGAAGACGTGATGGGCCTCGACGCCAGCGGGCTGGGCATCCTGCTGGCTGCGCCCGGCGCAGGGTCGCTGATCAGCTCGCTGGTGATGGCCTCGCTGGGCGACTATCAGCGCAAGGGGCTACTGCTCCTTGCATCGGGCGTGACCATGGGCGTGGCCCTGGCCCTGTTCGGCAACGTGCAGGTCTTTTGGGTCGTGCTGGTCTTGCTGGCGATCGTCGGTGGCGCAGGCAACATCTGCATGGTCACCAACCGCACGCTGCTTCAGCTCAACTGCGAGCCGGCCTACCTGGGACGCGTCATGAGCGCCTACATGATGATGTTTGGGCTGACCCAGCTTGGGACGATGCCGACAGGCGCCATTGCCGACCACCTGGGGGTGCCGATCGTCATTGCCGTACAGGGCGCGCTCTTTGCCCTGGTTTTCGTCCTCGTTTGGCTGGGCCAGCCCAGCATCCGCAACCTCTCCTAGTCACTCGCCATGAGCTGCTGCTGCTGCGCGCGCAGCAAGCGCCACTTGGGCTCGTCCTCGACCTGAACCCGGTTCAGGCGGCTGTACAGCCCGCCGCGGAGCATCAGCTCCTCGTGCGCTCCCAGCTCGACGATGCGGCTGCCCTCGAGCACGGCAATGATATCCGCGCTGCGGATCGTGGACAGGCGGTGAGCGATCACGATCGTCGTCCGCCCCACCATGAGCCGCTCCAGCGCCTGCTGGATCAGGGCTTCCGTCTCGGCGTCGACCGACGACGTCGCCTCGTCCAGGATCAGGATCGGCGCGTTCTTTAGGATCGCGCGCGCGATGGCGATGCGCTGCCGCTGCCCGCCGGACAGCTTGACGCCACGTTCGCCGATCACCGTCTCGTAGCCATCTGACAACTGCTCGGTGATAAAGTCGTGCGCGTTCGCGATCTGTGCCGCCTCGACGATCTCTTCTTCCGTCGCCTCGGGCCGGCCAAAGAGAATGTTCTCGCGCACCGTGTCGTGAAATAAAAAGACCTCTTGCCGCACCACGCTGATCTGCTCGCGCAGGCTGCGCAGCGTCAGGTCGCGCACGTCGTGCCCGTCGAGCGTCAGCTTGCCCTCGCACACGTCGTAGAAGCGGGGCACGAGGTTGGCCATGGTCGTCTTGCCCACGCCGGTCGGCCCGACCAGGGCGACCACGCTCCCGGCGGGAATGTCGAGGTTGATCTCTTCCAGCACCTTGCCGCCCTGGGCATACCAGAAGCCGACGTCCTGGAACGAGAGGGCACCGCGCGCGCGTTCCGGCAGCGCGATCGCATCGGGCCGCTCGGCCACGTCTGGCGTCTCATCCAGCAGATCCGCCACCCGTTCTGCCCCGGCGAGTGCCTCCTGAAAGCCCTCCCACACCCCGCTGAGCGCCCGCACGGGCTGGTAGAACTGGCCCAGGTAGAGGAAAAAGGCCACCAGGTCTTGAAGCGATAGTATCTGCCGCAGCGCAAGACGGCCCCCAAAGTAGATCAGCCCCACCGTGCCCAGCGAGGAAGCGAACTCGACAAAGGGCCGGAAGGTCGCCATCAACCGCAGGGCGCGCAGCATCGAGTCCCGATAGCGGTTGATGTGCTCGCCGACGTGGTACGCCTCTGCCTCTTCGCGGGTAAAGGCCTTGATCTCGCGGATGCCGGACAGGTTGTCGTTCAGCGTGCCGTTCAGCTCGCCCAGCTCTTGCTGCCGCTCGCGGAACGCAGGGCGCACGTACTGGGCAAAGCCGCGCATGGCAAAGACGATGATCGGCACCGGGATCAGGCTAAGCAGCATGAGCTGCCAGTTCAGGCTCAGCAGCACGGCACTGACGCCGATCAGGCTGAGGACGTTGACCAGTACCTCGGGAATCGCGTGCGCGATCAGGCGCTCGAACAGGTCCGAGTCGTTCACCATGCGCGACATCAACTGGCCGGTCTGCTTGTCCTCGTAATAGTTGAGCGAGAGGCGCTGCAGGTGCTCGTAGATGTGCCGCCGCGCATCGGCCACGACGTGCCACCCCGCGACGTGGGCCATATAGCTGCGCGTAAACTGCAGCCCCGCGCGTGCGATATAGACTGCCAGCGCCAATATCGCAAGCCGGGACATGCTCGCCAGCGACTCGGGGCTCAGGCCCACGTCGGTGAGTATCCCGACCATGCGGCTGATGATCCACGGCGCCAGCAGCTCGACGCCCACCAGCAAGAGCATGCTCACCACGGTAACGATGAGCGCTGCCTTGTACTTGAGGGCGTATTTAAACACGAATTTCAGTGGCTCCACTTGACCTCCTAGGCTCGTTCGGCGCGGGTCTCGGCTTCCATGTTCCGGCAGGCCCGCACCAATAAACTGCGTAACAGCGCGATCTCTTGCTCGCTGAACCCGGCAACGATCTGCGCTTCGAACGCACCCCACACCTCTTCTACCGCCGTCCGGACGTCGTGCCCGGCAGCCGTCAGGTACACGCGCGACAGGCGCTCGTCGCTCGGGTCCGACCTGCGCTCGACGAACCCCGCCTTTTCCATGCGCTGCACCATCTTGGTAATCGTCGCCGGGCAGCGCTCGAGCTGGTCGGCCAGCCCGGAATGCGTCATCCCATCCTCTGCCCACAGCGCGCGCAGCATGGATGGCTGTCCCCGGTACAGGCCCAGGGCGTCCAGCAGCTCGTGCATGCGATGGTGCTTGTGCTCGCACACCCTGCTCAACAGGTGCACGATCCGTTCACCCCGCGGTTCCTCCAACATCGCTCACCTCTTCCTACCCCTCCATCTTGCTTCGCCACCCAATATTTGGGCAGCTAATATTTCGCCGGCGAATTATATCTGAAAACCGGGGGTTGTCAAATCGGGATGATGCAGGGGTCAATCGGCCGCGTATTCGCTCGCCACGGCAGCGGTGCGCGGCTCGCGGACCCACAGCGCCAGCAGCGCACCGCCCAGGAGCGAGACGGCCATCGCCACGCTGAACATGCCGCGGTAGCCGATCCACGTCACCAGCCAGCCGCCGATCACGGGTGCCAGCATGGCCGGGGCGAGCAGCGAATTGGTCAGCCCGATGTAGGTCGGACGGTCCTCAGGCGCACAGAACTCGAGGATGATGTTCATGCGCGACACCGTATCGGCCGACACCGAGATGCCCAGCAGGACAAAGGCCGCCCCCAGACCGACGAGCGACCGGGATGCAGAGGCCACGCCAACGGCGAGCGCCATCGTGAAGGCCGCGCCGCAGAGCACCAGCTTGTGCCCCCGCCGGTCGCCGACCAGGCCCCACAGCAGGTTCATGACCGCCTGCCCGCCCACCAGGATCGCTGTCAGCGTCCCGACGTGTACCACCGTGCCGGGGATCTGCTCTTTGCCATAGACCATCAAAAAGCCCCCCGCCATCGCCCCCACGTTGGCGATCGAGCGGCCGATCAGGAACCGCGCATAGTTGCGGTCCCGCCGCAGCAGGGCCGGGAGCCGCCGCAGATAGTGCGCCTGGCCCGTATGCGGCTTACGCGTCTCGCTCGCCGGCTCCCGCGTCAGGGCCAGCCCGCCCCACGAGATCGAGACCGACAAGAAGGCCAGGATAAAGCACAGGGCATAGTTGGCCGGAAAGGGCCGCGACTGGAGGATCCGCGCGGCCAATACGGCACCCAGGATCCCCAACAGCGCGCCCAGGCTGTGCCCGAGCCCGGCCCACAGCCCGCGCAGGCGGACCGGGATCACCTTGGCGATCATCGAGTACCAGGCCGGAGTGACGATCCCGTTGGAGGCGGCGGTGGTCGCCCACAGCAGGTAAAAGGCGATCAGGGCCACCGCGGGGGCCGGCGCCCCCAGCCACCACACCAGCAGGCCGATCAACAGGTAGGGCAGCCGCTCGCCCACGCTGCCCAGCAGGAGCACGAACGGCTTGAGGTAGCGCAGCCGCTCGGAATAGTTGGCCGTGAGGAGCTGCGGCAGCAGGTAGCTCAGGTTGTAGGTCGCCGGTATCAGGCCGATGGCGATTTTGGACGCCGTCAGCTCGCTGACCAGCAGCGGCATGATCGTCGCCTGGGAGACCAGGTTCAGCCCCAGGCTGTAGAAGGTGCCGTCGATCAGGTTGACGCCGAAATTCCAACGGACGTTCGCTTCCGCCCGGCGGTCCGGTTCGGTCTGCTCGCTCAGGGGTGCCTCCTTGGGTTGAGCGCTGCGTGCACGCGCACGCAAGGGCCAGCATCACAGCGCCCATTGTACGTGAAATGCGCCTCGGCGCCAAGCGTGCGCCGACGCATACTGCGGCTGAGCGCCATTGTCACTTTTGTCATAGACAAATGCCACCGATCGGTGTAGACTGGAGCTGCAATGGACGAACCGCCATAGGGACCCTGCAAAGACGCAGGCCCAGTCGACAATCCGAGAACTCATCAGCTCTACCTGCGCCTTGGATACGTACCTCTCCAGGGAGCGTGTTTGTGTTTCAGGGCGGGTCTGACTATGGAGCCTGGATAGTGCACGTTCTACTGAACATAACCTAGATGTAGGGGCGACGCATTCGGAAGGAGCACTTGGTGTACAGACCACCTCCCATCAGAAGCGCGATGTCCCACGATCGCAACGGACGAGGAATGCGTCGCCCTCTTTCGGTGACAGCCCTGTCCCAGGGGGCGAGGCATTCCCAATCGTGGCTCCTGGTAGCCAGTCTCTTCTGCTGATGGGCGCATGCTCTAGGCCATGGGGTGTTCCAGGAATGCCTCTCCCCTACGGACAGGTGGTCCCGGGATGGTGTACGTTCCACGGCTGGCCCCTCTGGCATGCTCTACTCCGAAGGGTGTGCCCCAGGAAGCAAATGCTCTCTCCAGGCGCAGCCGTACAGGTCACATTGGAGGTTCACGGATCCTGACGGAAACGTGCACAAAGGAAACGAATGGGATATTATATCCAGTAGTTATGGCGGCGGGATCACGTGAACGTCTAGAGGAGACTTGTATGAAACGAGAGCGGAATGCCGAAAAGCAGGCAGCGAAAAAGGCCGACGGCGAGGCCGCAGTCCTGGCCAAGATCGCACAGATGCCAGCACCCTACCGCGCCATGGGCGAACGCCTCCACGAGATCATCACAAAGAGCGTGCCGGCGCTCACGCCCAGGACCTGGTATGGCATGCCCGCTTACGCAAAGGACGGCAAGGTCGTGTGCTTTTTCCGGGTGGACAAGTACATGACGTTCGGCCTCACCGAGGACGCGAACCTCACCCGCGAGGAGGGCGCGCCGCACCAGCTCATGGAGTCCTCGTGGTACTTTACCGGGCTGGACGACGCGACCGAGGCCAAGCTCTCTGCCATCGTGCGCCAGGCCGCGAGTTGAGGGCGTTCTGTCCGCCACGACCTCGCCGGAGAGAGGCCACCCGCGCGCCAAGGATAGCGCTGGGGAATTGTCATTGCGAGGGCGTTCCGTGCCCGAAGCAATCTCCACCTCGCGTCAAGAGAGCCAATCCTGGTTCCTGTATGCGCCTCGGGGATCGCGCGGACGCTCCGTCCGTCCGCCGGGAAAGCACCGGCTCGCAATGACAACACAACAGCCGTACTTGAACAAATCGGAGGTTTGACAATGGAGAATTCATCCTCTGGTCGCGAGGAAACTGCATCTGAATTGATCGACAACAAAGTTGAGGAACTGGGCGATTGGCGCGGCAAGACCCTTGCTAGAGTGCGCCAGCTCATTGTGGAGGCAGACCCAGAGATCGTCGAAGAGTGGAAGTGGAGGAAACCCAGTAGCCCGGGAACAGCGGTCTGGTCCCACGGCGGCGGTATCTGCACAGGCGAGACCTACAAGAATGTGGTCAAGCTGACTTTCTTCAGAGGCGCTGCACTGAAGGATCCTTCGGGCCTCTTTAACTCCAGCCTTGGGGGCAAGGTCAGGCGCGCCATCGACATCCACGAAGGTGACGAGATCGACGGTACTGCCCTGAAGGCCCTCATTCAAGAGGCCGTGGCCCTAAACCTCGATCGCAAGGAATAACCCGTACGCTCGACGCAGCGTCGGCGCAGACGCTGCCCCAGAACGACGCGTTGGCCTTTGGTGATGCCTTTGACCCGAACAACGGGAACGACTTGGCCGCCAAACCGAGAGGACAACAGCGACTCGGCCCTCAACGCGCCGTACCGGTTCTTCATGCCGGTGTTCTTCTGAGGCGCAACGGGGTTCACCAGGCGAACCTACCTTCATACTTTCCGCTCTTCACGAGCGCAAGGCACTGATCCTCGACAGACCACGCCGTCTTGGGGTCGCATGCTGCGAGGGCGTATCCAGAACCGCTCCTGCCACGGCGCCTGTTGGACGCGAAAGGCGTACCGACACCAGGCATGCGCCCGCGGCACCCGCGCAGCGGCCGGTCGAGCTGTTGGCGTCCATAGGATGCCAGGCGACCGAGCACTGTCAATAGGAACTCAGGCGGCCCCAGCGGCGCGGTTGCACCAGGCCACCACATGTTTGACGACGAAAGTCGTATCTTGTCATAGACAAATGTCACCGATTGTTGTATACTGGAGCTGTGAGCGGCGACCTGGGAGACCAGCACCGCAACACGAGGCTAACGTGATGGACCGGATGCAGGCCAGTCATCCCTACGACCGCATGCGCATCGTCTACAGCCGCCAGAAGCACTACCCACGACACCACCTCGTCTGTCAGCCCTATCTGGACCTGCCGGATCGGGAGCACAGACAGGACAAGGAGCATTTCCAGCACCGTCTGGAGCACCTGGAGGCGCCGACTGGAACGTGGCACATTTCGGAGGCGGGACGCACGTGGCTGCAGAGACGGGTGACGCAGGACGAAGGCAAGGACTGACATCGATGATGGGCTGGCTTCCCGTCCCAATTCTGCCAAGTGCCATTCGGCATGGTATAATAGGTGTAAGTGCGGACCATAGGCCTCGTGGAAGGCAGGAGCGGTCCCATTGACCTCGGTCAGGAGATGACAGATGAGTGAGACAGAGCAGACAGCCGTGCAGCCGATGTCGCGTTTGGCGGTCGCTGATTGGCTGGTGGAAACACTACGGCTCACGGCGTTCCCTCAGGACGGTACACCAGTGGACCATGAGACGTGGTGGGCCGAGGTGTTTGGTGAAGCACCCGATGAGACGTCCGAAGAGCTTCGAAGAGGAAGATCTACCACCAGGGCAACCTACGGTGCGGGAGAGCTCGTTCTTCAAATACTGCCTGGGCGTGTTGACTGGCTACTTACTGCTGGCGGCCCTGATGACGGCGAGATGCCGACGGTGGGTAGCTACATCCAGAACCTTGGCGCGTTCCTTGAATTTGCTCATCGCTGGTTTGCACTGGAAGAGTGCCCAGTGCTGAATCGACTGGCTTTCGGCGCGATCCTGCATCACCCTGTGCAGGATCGGGAGACGGGGTACCGGCAGCTTCAGCCGTATCTTCCCGCTGTCGAGCTGGATCCGCTCAATTCATCCGACTTTCAGTATCGCATCAACAGGCCCAGGGACTCGCGAACTCAGATCCCTGCGTTGCGCATCAACCGGCTATCAGCATGGAGTGTAGCCGCATTCCGACATGCTGTGCTATACGTCGGAATGGAACCCGTTACGCCCCTAGCCGGGCCGCCTAGCTACAGCTGTCGTATAGAGCTCGACATCAACACCGCCCCTGATCCTGACATCACTCTAGGCAGGGAGGAGCTTCCCTTTGTCTTCGATGAGCTGGTCGGTCTCGCTAGGGAGATCATTGAGGAGGGAGATATCCCGTGATTGGCACTGCGCTCGCAGAGGAAACAGGCTTTGATAGCCTGGCCTCTACAGAGGAAAAGCGCTGGCAGCGGATCGTGAGGGTGCCACCAGAGACCCTGATGATGACGGAAGCTGGAACCGCTGAGCCCAGATGGTTAGCCCGTCAGAGCGTCGCTGAGCCGGTTGACTGCAAGTTGGCATTGGGCGCGCGCTTCCTGGCCCTACAGTGGGTCTCTGACGCCACATCCTGGGAAAAGCGACACGGCCGACACCTGCTAATTGGATCGCATTTCACCAATATGGGCGATGCCGCTAGCAGAACCGTATGCCACGAAGAGTCGGTCCCACTTGCCAATACTATAGACCAGCCCATCCGAGTAGTCGACGTGAGCCGGCCCGTGGAAGCAGCATTCCGCGCCGCTCAGTATGAGACCTTCGGGGATGGAGAGGAAAGCGAGTTCGCGAAAGCGCTGGTGCTTCTCGTGCGACAGTATGGGAGCAGTGCTGTGGACGCGATACGGAAACTGATCACCTTTGACCACCTGGATGAAGTCGCATCTGTAGCACTGCGGACTCTCGGTCGAGTACAACACCCCATGTCACGTGCCTCCCGCCTGCGGCTGCTGGAGCACGCGCTGACGCACCATTCATCGTGGGTACGCGACGGTGCCGCCCTTGGCCTCGCCTCGTTGGGCGACCCGGCTGCTATTGGTCCTCTCCAGAGAGCCGTAGCCCAGGAGCCTATCGAGGAACTGCGGCAGGACATGGAAGCCGTTGAGCAATACCTGGAGACGCTCGGCTGATGCCGCTTCTGGCGAGAGGTATTCAGCGCCGACGATGGGATCGGGAGAGTCTCCATCCGTGGCTTGAGAGAGCAGAGATCCCAGCAGACCCTCTCACTGACTTCAGAACTCAGAACAACGAGTTGTCCGTGTTCATCGTGGAAGACAATCAGTCGAATCTGGCCCAGGTTATCACAGCACTTGCGGCAACCAGAAGTCGGCCCGACAAATACGACTATCTCCTGTTCGAGGAGAAAGTACTCTCCACAGTCAACGTGACCGTACGTCGTACACACGGGGACACACCTGACAACGCGGTCAACTCATGGCATCTCGACTTGGTGGACCTTTCGGGTTCCAGGTTACTGGCCTTGGTCACTGAGATACTACATAGAGAGTTCGTAACAGGCCGTTGGCAAGAGCATATGGTCAAAGACAGTCTCCAGAAGGGAGTAAAGGCTGGGCATCTGGATCTGAGCAGGATGCCGAGAAGCCTGAGGGACTCGATCCTGTCTCCATAGTCGTACCCCAAAGGGACCTCGCCGCTTCTAGAGTCAGTATAAGCAGAGCGAAGATCGAAGTAGAGCCTCATGCGACCTCGTCCATAGGCTGGGCGCGGCTATCGGACAATGGGTCGGACACTTACCAGGAACCAGTATCACATCTGTTCTTGGCACGTCAAGGCCGCGCGTGAGGGCGGTCTTGACGTGAGAAGAACCACGTGAGCAGGCAAAGCCTGATGTGTCGTCGTATGGGCTGCGGAGGCGAGCAGGCGCAACGGAGAGGGGTGGAGGAGGGCACAAACTGATAGGGTGGCCGGGGGTGAGGAGCGTACGATGACCAAAACCTGGGAACTGCTGGATCGTCTCGAAAAAGACCAGGACGACCTGGAGGCACAGCGAGAGGCGCTCCGGCCCAAGTATGCCGCATTCCGGGAGGGACTGTTCCAGGCGCTCCACGCGTTCTGCACGGAAGCACAGCAGCGCGGCCTGACCGGCATCGAGGAGCCGATACGCGTGGCGAACCCGGACGAGGACGACCTGGAGATCGTGGTCACGCTGAATGGCCTGGACCTGAGGCTGGTGGCCTCCAGCGAGTTCGTGCTCGATCCGAGCCGTGCCGAATGGCCGGGACGCCAGCTGGATGGGCAGGGTCTTGAGGCCTACGCAGCGCCTTCCCCGTCATTCCGCATCTACGTATACCCGGATGCCGGCGACGAGAGCATGCCGTATGCCTACATCCAGATCCTGAGCCTCGGCACAGATGCATGCGAGTACCACCTATGGCATTTCACCGAGAACGGCGAGATGCACCCCCTGGTGGACGGCCTCGAGGTGGACGCGGCAGCAGGCCGGTGCGCAGCGCGAGCGCTGATCGAGTATTCCTACTCGTCAAAGGCTACGTGGCCGTCGAGGCCGACCTTGGGGGAGGCGCGCGGCCTCGCACGCGGGAAGAGAACGGGATTTCCCACGATAGAGTAACCGCCTGCAGATCCGGCCAAGTGGCAGCACGACAAGCTGCCTACGCATAAGGTGACTCTGTGCGAGAGTTTAGGTCCACGCCTCCTGCGACTGGCGGTCAGGGTCGGTCCGATTCGTCAGACGTGCCTCCTCCAGCACTCCCTTTTCAAGCCACTTTCAAAATGCCTGGGCACCCTCAAACATCACGACCGCGCGGCGCATCTTGCCGATGATGTCCACGTCAAACGGACAGCGCTCGAGGCAGACCTCGCATTCGATGCAGTCTGATGCTTTGGCCTGGAGGGAGGCATAGATCTCGCGGTTGTACTGCTCTGAGACCTCGGAACCGCTGTAGAACTCGACATAGTCGACGTTCGTGATCACGAGGGGAATGTTGATCTCTTGCGGGCAGGGAAGGCAGTGCCAGCAGCTCACGCACTGGCCACGGAGCCGTTCGGTGAGCGCGTCGTGGAGGGGAGCGAACTGCTTTTCCTCCTCGGACGCCTCCAGGTAGCGCAGGGCCTGGCGCACCTGGTCGACGTTGCGGGCGCCGGGCACGGCAGTGGTGACCGGCTGCGAGAGGACATAGTGCAGGCACTGTGCCGGCGTGATGCCGGTCGGGCGGCCCTCGGTTATCAAGAGCCGGCCCCCGTGATAGGGCTTCATGGCGACGACGCCCACCCCGCGCGTGGCGCAGATCTTGAGCAGCGCCGCGCGCTGCGGGTGCCCGTGGTGCTGGTATAGGTTGACTGGGAACATCAGAACGTCGATCAGGCCCGACTCGACCGCTGTGCGCGCGACGTCGACGTTGTGGCTGCTGAGGCCAATCGCGCCGACGCGGCCCTCACGGCGGTATCGATCCAGTCGTTCCATCCCTTGCATCGCCCAGTCCTGCCACAACGACGCCGAGTCGACCATGGTCAGCATGGCAATATCGGCATAGCCATTTCCCAGCAGCTCGAGCGCTTGGTCAAAGGACCGCTGGCAGTGATCGACCGGTTCGTGGTAGACAAAGCCCCAGTGGAGGCAGAGCACGAGGTGTTCCCTGTAGCGGCGTACCGCCGGGCCGATGGCCTGGCAGTAATCGGCGAGGGCACCTGTGGGATCGCTGAACAGATCGATATAGTTCACGCCACCCGCCACGGCGGCGTCGAGTACGCGATCCATGTTCTCACGATCGGCGGGCAAGTGCTCGGTACCGAGACCGATCACACCCACCTCCAACCCGGTCCTGCCCAGCGTCCTGGTTTCCATGCTCATCGTGCATCCTCCTCCCGTGTGAGCGACCGGCGTATCGCAATTCCATTCTACCGCGAACCAAGAGGCGAGTCAATGGCTAAACGAGCAAGTGACCGTTCCACAATTGGTGGGAGAGGTATGGCCCTCTTGCTGTCACCTGCACAAATCCCTGGCTACAGACCTTGCGATCACCAGGGGACAAGATAACCAATTCGTGGCCTTTCCTGCCGATACGTTCAACACCTCCGATTCGTGAGCCTACGCCAGTGACACCCACGAGCACGACGTTTGTCTCACCGTTACCCGCACCCACCACTGCTGCACAGCCCTGATGCTTGCCAAGCATAGGCGGCAGCAGACCGATGCACCTCGTCCGAGCCGCCGTTGGCATAGACAGCTGACCACGACTGGTGTATACTGGCGGGCGTGAGCAGGAAGCTGGCACG
>Ga0307425_1001472_pt1 | contig 14024 bp, 13 predicted proteins | sample SalMarWE160330MG_FD_202152 | JGI IMG/M metagenome (GOLD analysis project Ga0307425, IMG submission 202152) | Salt marsh sediment microbial communities from the Plum Island Ecosystem LTER, Massachusetts, United States - WE1603-30 | ecosystem: Environmental > Aquatic > Marine > Intertidal zone >... | reverse complement strand
AATTGAAATTTGCAATGGCAATGTTCTTGTAAATTTTGAACTACGAAGTGGTATTGAAGCTGGAATACTAACCCCGTATCATTATTATGGATGTTTTGATGATGTTGATTATTCTAAAATCACACTTAAAGGCACAAGATATAGCATAAAAGACTTAGAGAAGGCTTTGGTCATACCGGAACGTGATCATGCTATAATAGATAAATGGGCAGAACTCGCCTTGGAAAAACCCACTTTAGCTTTTTGCTGTTCACATAATCATGCAAAACGTGTAGCTAATAATTTCAACTCAAAAGGCATTCCAACGGAAATCTATCTTTCATTTACCGATTTAAAAGACAGAAAAAAAATTATCGAAAATTTGCAGCACGGAAAATTAAAGGTAATTTGCACTGTAGATGTACTTAATGAGGGAGCGGATCTCCCATTCATTGAATGCCTATTGTTTCTTCGTCCTACTGAATCTAAACGAGTTTTTTATCAACAGCTTGGGAGGGGTTTGCGAAAATACGCTGGAAAGTCACATTGTATCGTAATTGATTTTATCGGTAACTTTCAAAATGCATATAGAATCGTAGAATATCACGGTCTTCTGCCATTTGCTGACGAAGAATCAAGTATGTCTTTTAGAGATATTAGAAATGCAAAAGAAATTCTCAATCTACCAATAGGCTGTGAAGTGCATTTTGATGATCGAGTGATTGATATTTTTGCGAAGCAGACACTTGACCCAAGGTACGCAACTCGTCACAACATAGGACGAATACTTTTGTATCAATATAAGAGATTTGAGAAAAAATTAGGTAGAAAACCAAAGAAAATAGAAATTGATAGAAACTTCTTGCTTGATAGTAGGTTGTATGTGCTGGTTTTTGGAAGTTGGAGAGCGTTTGAGAGAATAGTGAGTGAAGAGTAGCGGTGCAGCCAACCATTGCGTGTATAAACGGGGACGTCTATGCTTTTATGCTTTAGATGAAGCTTCTGAATGGACCAACCAAAACATGCAGCGGCCAAGCCGCTGATGTTGAATGTTGACGCGCCTTCGGCGCGTCAATGCGGCGGAATGATGAAAAGACGGGCCACAGCGGAATGTGTTTTATTAGAAAGGAGGCAAATGCCAAATGAGCGAGCCCCAAGAAAAAGTTGAAGATCAGAAAATAGAAATCATCGCACAGACCGCAGAGTTATCCAGGCTACTTGGGATGATTCCGTCTGATGGTACTATTGATGTTCACGAACCTATGACCCATAATTCAATGGTGTTATCAAAATGGCTCAGTGCTACTAGGGACTCGTTTCTGAGATTATCTCTTTTAATCAGCAAAGCATTAGATATTCAGTTACAATAGGCCAAAATAAAATCATATAGTTCACTGTTAACTAACGGAACGGCCGCATAACCAGCCCAGTTCACCTGAGCGGCTATGGCGAGCGGTTGACGAAAATAAATGCTAAATTAAACCGGTCCTTGTTTTATCGAACTCTTACAATGTAATCCGCCGCCAGGTGACCGGGTTGTTAGACAGCCGGAGGTTCAGATCACTGCTTTATATGGAAGAAACGAGGTGGCGAATGAATACCCTTAAGGATAATGAATTTGATGTCATCATCGTCGGTTCCGGTCCTGGTGGGGGTAGTGTGGCGAATGTACTGAGCAAGCGGGGGTGGAAAACCCTAATTTTGGAAAAGGGTCGGGGGGAACCCTTAAAAGGCACCGCTACGCAGCTCATTTCCATGGCGCTGATCCCAGGCAAGAGCCTGCATTTTACCCAGCAAATGCTTAGTCTAATTCACGGGATCACTGTAGGAGGCAGTTCAGTAATATATTACGCTAATGCCTTCGATCCACCCTATGAGATGTTCGAATCCTACGGCATTGATCTGCGTCCAGAAGTAGCTGAAGCAAAACAGGAGCTCCCTATTGCACCTCTCTCGGACGACTTGATCGGTCCAGCAGCCAGAAGGATTATGGCCAGTGCCAGGGACTTAGGTTATGAATGGAATAAGCTGCCGAAAATTGTTTATCAAGATAAATGTCGGGCGAATTGCGACAAATGCGTAATGGGTTGTCCGTATGGCGCTAAATGGTCATCGAGAATGTATGTTGAAGATGCCTGCGAAAATGGCTCGGTTCTCTTAACTGGCGCTCATGTAAAGCGTGTGCTTCAAGAAAATCATACCGCATCGGGTGTGGAATTCACCCATCAAGGAACGCAACATCAAGCCTTTGCGAAGAAGATCGTATTGGCTGCAGGTGGAATTGGGACACCCTTAATACTGCGCCAAAGCGGAATACACAACGTTGGCACTAACTTCTTCTTCGACCCTTTGATTTTTGCCATAGGAACAGTCGATGATCTGAATGGTGGAAAAGAGTTTCCCATGGCTGCTGGGTATAACTTTTATGAAGATGGATATGTGATGACGGATCTTGTCTTGCCAAGATGGCTTTATTGGTTATTCACAGCCCAAGTGTTCCGTTTTGACCGACTACCTGATCACAGCCGCTCAGTACCAATCATGATCAAAGCCAGGGATGAATTAGGAGGTCATCTCACAGAACGGGGTGGTGTCCGAAAACGCCTACTTGAAATCGAGCGCAAGAGACTGATGAGCGGTTATGAAAAAGCGCGCAAGATCTTAAGCAACGCTGGCGCACGAAATGTCTATAAGACCTGGTACCTCGCCGTCCATCCTGGCGGTACAGTCAAGATAAATGATGGCGTCGATTCAAATCTGAAGACCGATATCGACAATCTGTTCGTCTGTGATTGTTCAGTGATCCCAGAGGCTTGGGGGCTGCCTCCGTCCCTTACCTTGATAGCTCTTGGCAAGCGATTGGGCAAGCATTTATCGGGACAGTCAAATCCCGTTTCGTGATGTACGCTACAAGTCAAAACTGGGTGTAAAAATTAAGGCGCTTCTGTACTTGCCGTCTGCCTAACCTCGCTCTTGCAGCCGACAGCTAAACGCTGCGGCTGAAGAGCCCGTTATCGTCATTCCCACGAAAGCGGGAATCCAGTAAAATCAATCAGCTGTGGACTCCCGCTTTTGCTGGAGTGACGGCCTTGGAGACTTTTTACGGGGGCATTCAATATTAAACAATTGGCAAAAAGTTGTATATCTTTAGTCCCGATAGAAAATAAAAGCCATATTCAGGTTGTCGACTCAACGGGATCTGAATTTTGGTATTCAACTGAGAACCATGTCTTTACACCAGGTTTTGCGGTTAAAAAATGGACCCAAAAAAAGATTGCAGAAACATTCAACAACAGCGAGAATGCGAAAGATACATTACAAGGATATTCAATGAAATCGTTGTCAAATAAGAGGTTAGGGAAAATCATTTATGACACCTGCGTAACCGAGGTCATAACCTTAAAACCCAGCAGCGGACCCCGTCTCAATGGGAGTCCTGCAACCAATCCAGGATTTTTGGAATGACGGGATTTAAGAGGAGACCTTTTTAACTGCCGCGAAGCGGCTTAGTCGAATCCTAATATTGGAGGGAAAGGAGAGGAGAACATGAAAAGGATAAAGCTTTCAACATTTGTTTTAGTGCTCTTGATGTGTGTGGTGTGCGGCTTTATGCATCCTAAAACATCCACGGGAACCGGGATCGCTATTATGGACCCCCAGTATCAGGAGGAACGCATCGCAGCGGATACACCCTTTCCCGGGGTCAATGGGGCTGCCATCGGTTCAGACGGTAATCTGTATGTAACACATACGGGAAACGGGACCATAACTAAGATCGATCTTTCCACCATGACGCCCTCCGTTTTCGTGCCTCCCTACGGAGGAGTTTTCATTCCCGATGACATTGCAGCGGACGATAATGGAAATCTCTATGTAACAGGGACAACTCCTCTTGTAGGGGAGGTCTATCGAATCGACAAGAAAGGTGTCAAAACGGTTATCGCCAGCGGAATGGCAGCGCCCAATGGTATAGAATACAACAAAAAAACGGGCCGGCTTTTTGTAACAGAGTGCTTCCAGGGCAACAGGGTTTATGAGGTTGATCCAACCGGCAAAAACGGAGCACGGCTCCTAATTGACAAGAACATTATTCCCGTGCCCGAGGGATTCGATTACGACCCCGACACCAACGACCTGATTGTGCCCGATATGGGGACGGGTAAGATTTTGAGGATTCATCCCGACACAGGGAAGATTACCACTGTAGCGGAAAAATTCATTACTCCCATTGCGCTTACTATCGGAGCCGACAAAATGATCTATATGCCGGAATTGGCAACTGGCATTGTCTACAAAGTGAGCCTTGACGGCGCCAAACGTGAAAAAATTGCCCAACTTGCGCCTGGGCTTGATAACATCGCCATTACCAAGGAGGGGCGTCTTTTTGTTACAAGCTATTGGGATGCAACGATCCATGAGGTAGCTACAGATGGGAGCGGTAAATCCAAGCAGCTTTTCCCCAACGGACCCAACCAGCCTCTGGGTATCGTAGCAAAGGCCGACGGACTTTATGTGGCCGATGCTATAATGATTCGATCCGTAAAGGACGGGAAATACAACAAAACCAAACTCAATGCATGGGCGTCTAAGGGCATGCCCCTGACCCTGAGCCTGGCAAACGGTCCGGGAAACCAGGTTTTCTGGACAGATTGTATCCATGGTGCGGTAGCTATAGGTGATCCGGTTAAAGGCGAGTTCAAACCGGTTGCAGGAGGATTGAATCTGCCAATGTCCGTTCTTATGAGCGGTTCGGAACCCAAACTCTTTGTGGCCGAATACGGGGCCGGGCAGATTACCGTTGTCAGCCTCACCGACGGTTCCAAATCCGTCCTGACGAAAGGCCTCGAGGGACCGCTGGCAATGGCAGCTGTGGGTGATACGCTGTATGTGGCTGAGAGCAAGGCGGGACGGATCAGCGCAGTGAATTCCCAAACGGGACAGAAAGAAGTCTTCATGTCTTCCATGGTAGGTAAGCCGGGAGCCCTTGCAAATGACGGCAAAGGCAATCTGCTGATCCTTGACGGTGCAGGCCAGAAGCTTATTCGTGTGAATCCCAAGACACTTGCCGTTTCAGTTGTTGCCGCCAATCTTCCTGTACAGTCCGTAACCGTTGGCAGTTATCCGCCGGTGGAATTTCCGCTGCCCATGTGTGTCGGAACCAACGGAGATATCTATCTGAATACCATGAACCGGGGATTGTTAAAGCTGAAAAAAGTGAACTGAGTGATAGTAAGAGACATGGGTGTCAGGCCTACATAGTTGATAGATATGTCATTTTAACAAAATGCCACAACCACGCCTTTCACAAAGACTTCGCTTGTGAAGGCGACGTTATCTTAGTAATGATGGAAACATAATGATTGCTTATTGCGGAATAGATTGTTTGAAATGTGAAAGCTATCTTGCGACTCAATCAGGAAATCCTGAAGAATTAGTAAAAGTCGCAAAAAACTTATCAAAGCTATATCGCGCTGATGTAAAACCAGAGTATGTAATCTGCGATGGATGTAGAACTGGGGAGAGGCACTCCTTTTTCTGCACTAATTCATGCAAAATGCGTAAATGTTGTATAGAACAAGGATTTATTTCTTGCATTGAATGTTCTTATTTTCCCTGCAAAGAATTGCAGTTTGAATTGGACAACAATCCAGAAGTAAAAGACAATTTGGACAAATTCAATAGATAAGCTATTGTTTAACAAGAACAGCGTAAAAATCACGCTGCCCGTTAACATGGCGTTGGACAAACAATTATCTGGAGACATTTATGAAACAAGATTCCCCCAGTCTAACTGCGGATAGAGTCGCGATAATGAGGGCAGCACATCAGATTTTTGATAATCCAAAAGTTTTCGAAGATCCGATAGCGTTAAGTATTATCGGTACTCAAAGTGTTTCCGACATCAGCACAGATAAGCGAAAGTTCGAATCAAGGATACATAAATATCTTCGATCTATTGTAGTCGCACGCAGCAGATTTGTTGAGGATGAGCTCTCTGTAGCAATTAATCGTGGTATCCGTCAGTACGTTATTCTTGGTGCGGGACTCGATACATTTGCCTATCGCAATCAGCATTCTTCTAACGGTCTAAGAGTGTTTGAGGTTGATTATCCGGCCACACAAGAATGGAAGCGCCAGCAACTTGATGCGGCGAAGATACCTATACCAGAATCATTAACCTTTACTTCAATAAACTTTGAAAATCAGGCATTGGCAGATCAGTTGCGAGAAGCCGGATTCAGGACGGATGAACCGTCCTTTTTTTCATGGCTTGGCGTGACAATGTATTTAAGTCGTGAAACAATGATGACAACGATGAAATACATTTCTTCGTCTACGCCTATAGGTAGCGGAATTGTATTTGATTACGTGATTCCACCTTCTTCGCAGAAATTGTTACGTAGATTGATTTTTCGCTTCCTATCCAACAAGGTAAGAAGTTTCGGAGAACCTTGGCAGACCTTTTATGATCCAAACTCACTGATAACGGATCTCAAAGCTATTGGCTTTACACAAGCTGAAGATATTGGACCTGAAGAAATTAATGCACGATTTTTCAATGATCGAGCAGATAAACTTTTGGTTGGAAATTTCGGGCATTTGATGAAAGCACAGCTTTGAAAGAATGCCCAACATATCACTGCACTGGATGTTCACTTCGCTGCGCTTCGTGAAAATCAGTGAGTTTAAGCGTTGTCTTCATCTGTCTTATTTTGAGGGGAGGTTTATTATGAGAAATGGGGCTTTACTAATGATGTTTTCTTTCATTGTATTTGTGCTTTTCGTTACAGAGGGCGGAGCATCAGATACATCTACTGCAGTTTCTAAGTCAGCAAAATTAGAAGTATCGTTTGTCGATTCCATGTGGGATGGCAAAACGGTTCCAACAGGGCAACAATGTCAACGATTCGGAGGTAGTAACCCTTCAACACCTCGCCTGATGATAAAGGGCATTCCACCAGGAACGAATGCAGTCATCATGGAATATAGCGACAGGAGCTACCCACCTATGGATGATGGAGGTCATGGCAGGATAGGATTTAAAATGCCGGAAAACACGAAGGAAATTATCCTACCATCAGTACCAGGACATTCTTTTGACTTGCCTCAAGGCTTTTTTATCGTTTCGCCGCATCAGGCACCAGGTTGGGATAAGGCCGGCGCGTATATGCCCCCATGCTCGGGTGGGCGTGGCAACTCTTACTATGTAACTGTTAAAGCGGTTTATCAGCCATCTAATGAAAATAAGGAATTCAAGTTGCTAAGGCAAGCTGTTCTGGAACTTGGAACTTATTAGCTTCAAGCATCGATAGCAGATCCAAAACGAGACGCCGATACTGACAGGTGGAATACGTCTTTTGCTCCCATCGGTCGTGTTGACAGAATTGCGAGCAACAAAAGTCAACCATCAGGATTGGTTGTGTCGCACAACATAACCAGCGCCTGGACACCGACCGGGATTTCGCTGCGTTTCACCCCTGCAGCTCAGGCGTAAGGTTAGCGCAAAAAATATAATTTATCAACGTATGGGCAGGATAGCAAAGTTGGAAACCTTCACTGAACTAAAAGAATTAGCGGCAAATCCGCATTATCAGGTGCAAAGGCAGAAGAGTCTGGGCGATCTTACCGATGATATGATTGATGTGCCCATCATTGACCTCATCAACGGGTTTAACAAATTGCCTTACTGTTTCACCCTGCAAAGTTGTTATGGACATTTTGTCTACAACGATCAGAAAGATTCTAATAACTTTGAGCCCCTGCCGATCAAGTCTACCATTGCCAAGGTGGAGTATAGGATCGCCTATATTGCATTCTGTATTGAGAACAGTCTATTAGGAACAGAGCTCTTTGAAACTTTACAACAAATCACTGCTATCGATCCGGAAAGCATTCAATTCTGTTGTGCAGAGTGGTTCTGGAAAAGACAAGTCAATTCTTATGCGTTGCAAGTGGAACCAGACAGATTTAAGCATCAAGACACGGCAATACTTGATTACAAGGAATCGTTGCATGTTGAAAAGGTACGAAATGAATTCTTTTCCCGGCTATATGAATTGGTTAAAAATGCAGGCGAAAGGTGAAATCGGCTAACAAGGCTTTTGCAGCGAAGCGCAAAAAGCCGCGCCCGCTGAATAGCGGCGTTGAGGATAAGAGTGTGCAAAGTAATTGGATCATAGTTGAATTCCAACAATCCAAACGGAAAAACATCCATGATCGCTTCTGAAACCAAGGCTGAAAAGCGAGTCATTTTTTTTGACAATCTGCGATGGCTGTTTGTCATGTTCGTCATATTAGAGCACTCGAGCAATGCGTACACCAATGTAATATGGTGGCCTGTTGCGGACAAGGATACCAGCATTATAGCTGGCTGGGTATCGGCATTTTCTGACGCGTTTGCCATGCCGCTGCTCTTTTATATAGCGGGATATTTCGCCATCCCCACCATCGAAAAAAAGGGGGGTTCGTCTTTCCTGAAAGGTAAACTGAAGAGACTGGGGATCCCCTGGCTGGTATGCATTCTAACAATATGCCCGATTTTGCCCCTGATTTATCATTTCACAAGAAATGGTTTGTCGCTATCCATAAGCTACTGGGATTTGTGGGTTGTCCTGCTCAGAAATGCCGCCGATTTCAACGTCGGGCTGATTGTTTCAATGAACAAACTCATGATGAACAACCAATTTTACCAACGTTACATGTGGTTTCTCTCACTGCTTCTTTTATTCTTTTTTATATTCAGCCTATTATACTCGTTTAGAAAAGACTGGTTTGACAGGGTCGATCAACCGGTCATGTCGGAAAGCCCCGCTGTTTCATCGATGCTGAAGTTTCTGTTTGGGGTGGGGTTTCTCACGGCCACCTGTTCCTTTCTCACGGTTGGAGCTATCTTCGCGTTCGGCCCGAAATCATCTAACCCCGAACCCCTGTTCACCCTCGGGAATATTATCCAATTCCGGCCATCAAGGCTGTTTTTCTTCGTTATCTACTTCGGCTTGGGGCTGGTGACATACAGAAACAAATGGATCGAACGAGGGAAATTTCCCGGTCACTTCAAGACCTGGGCAATATCATGTGTCGGCCTGCTGATTGTGTACCTGTTCGTCCGCAACCAAATACTGAACGGCCCGAATCACTTGAAAGAAATGTATGGCGCGGTATTTTTCTTTATTCTCAACTTCCTGACCATAACGACCTTAGGATTTTTCACCTCAATCGGGATTAGATACTGGAACCGCCCCACTGCTTTTGGTGGGAAGATGGCGTCAAATTCATATTACATGTACCTGTCGCACTACATCTTCGTTTTAGTATTCCAATTGATTTTATTCACTTTGCCGGGCGTTCCGGGTTTGTTGAAGTTTGGTCTTGTGTCGGCGCTATCAATTATCTGTGCTTATATTGTCAGCCAATTTCTCATTAAACCTTTTCCACGCATATCTATTTTAGCGACGATTACTATGTTCATTGCGATGGTGCTATTGATTCGTCCATAGAAATGGAAGGTTACTCAAATTGGTCAAAAATTCCTACATCGCCATCCACCTGACCAGCTACAGCCTGCGGCTTCTGCTGGCCGGTACTGGCGGGCGTTACAATCCTATTCAAACTTTATGAAAACAATCCGTAATTTCATTCAATTAACAGAACAATATGGGACAGCAGGGCAACCTACTGAAGACCAATTTGAAACAATTGCAATGAATGATTATAAACATGTTATCAATCTATCATTACCCGATCACCCAGATTCAATTTCGAGCGAAAGTGAATTAGTAACTTTATTGGGAATGAACTATATACATATTCCTGTTCCATTTGATAACCCCAAACCTGAGCATGTAAAGCTGTTTTGTAATATTATGACAGCTCTATCCGATCAAAAAGTGTTTATTCATTGTATTATGAATTACCGTGTTTCGGCTTTCATGTATCACTACTTATATAAGGTTAAAGGGCTTAATAAACAAGAATCGACCTCTGCTATTTTTGAAAGTTGGAAACCCGGTATAGTTTGGAAAGAACTATTAGACTGGGGCAAATCGGAAATCGGATTATAAGGCGCTACACCAGGACGCGCAAACAGCGCGCGCCTGACCCGCAGCGTTATGCCCTCTAAAAATCAAGGAGATTGGAATGGAACAAGTAATTAGAAGTCTTACATTGGAGTTTTTTGGTAAAGGAAAGCACAAGATATCCCCTGATAAATTTTTTGAAACAAAAAATGGGTTTTTGTTGGATGTTCGATCAAAAGAAGAATCCGATTTTATTTCAATAAAAATGAAATTCCATCCCAATATAGAATGCAAAAACATACCGACCAATGAAATTCCCGATAGAATTCATGAGATACCGCAAGATAAATTTATAGGTGTATTTTGCCCGGCGAATGTCAGGTCTGCTATTGTTTATGCCTATCTGTTATCAAAAGAATTATCTGATGTTCGCATAATCGAGGGCGGTTATTCCGCTTTGACAGATGCACTGAAGCCAGGCAAAGTTCTTAAAATTATTCAAAGTAATAGCGGGGACAATTCGTAGATGACAAGTTTAATTATTGTTGGCTTACTTATTTTAATTGTTGCTATCGCCATGACCATGGTCGGCAAAGGTGGCGGCAATTTCTATGTTGTAATTCTGGCAATGGCCAATATTCCCATGCACGAGGCAGCTACAACCGGTCAGTTTATTCTTTTTGCAGCCTCTGTTGCGGCGATGATAATCTTTCAAAAGAATAAATCTGTATCATGGGCTTTGGTAATTTTAGTCGGAACGTTTACTGCTCTGCCGGCGTTGGGTGGCGGTTATTTTTCTTATTTATTCAGTGGTTTCTCTTTAAAATTGGTATTCGCTCTTATGCTGTTTATTGCAGGAATAGTAATGCTTATTCCTGTTTCAGAGAATCAAAATATTACAGTAAACGAGCATTTTGGAATTATAAATATTAAATCTGGCGGTGAAATATATAGTATTAACTTGTGGATTGCATTGCCGGTCACTGCTTTAACGGGTTTTGGCTCCGGGATGGTGGGTATATCAGGAGGGTCTTTTTTGGTTCCACTGATGGTATTGGCCTGCGGTGTTCCGATGCATACAGCAGTCGGGACGGCATCCACATTAATAGCGGCAACTGCTTTTATGGGTTTTACAGGACATGCTGTTCAAGGAAATTTCAACCCCTCATGGGCTATTCCATTGGCCATTATTACAGTGGTTGGAGGAATACTTGGAGGGAAACTGTCATTAAAAACTAAGCCAAAACATCTTAAAAAACTATTCGCTTATACGAATTGGCTTGCAGCTCTTTTTATGATCATTAATGCACTGCATACAAAAGGAATGATATAGATATTAGCGGGCATAAAGATGGAATGAACCTGGATTTGTACAGCGTAAAGGAGGAACAATCGTGATTCGTATTGACCAGGAAAGATGTAAGGCCTGCGGGATCTGCGCGCATGTTTGTCCAAGACATATCCCGGAGACCACCGAGCGGGACGGCGAAAAGGTGACGGTCGTTTCCCAGGAGCGTATCCACCTGTGCATGGAGTGCGGACACTGTGAAGCCATCTGCCCAAACAGTGCCATTCATGTGGGCGGATTCAATGCAGAGGGATTCAATCCGATCCAGGAACTGGAAATAGACGAAAAACAACTTCTAACCTTGATGACACAGCGTCGATCCGTTCGCCGTTATCAGGACAAACCCGTACCCCGTGAGGTGACGAACCGTATCATCGAGGCGGTCCACCGGGCCCCCACAGGCACAGGGCAGAGCACAACCGGCGTGATTGTGATCGACAACCCGGAAATCTTGAAGACGTTCTCGGAAATGGCCTACGAACTTTACGAATCGCTGGACAAAAACCTTAAAAATCCCTTAGCCAGGCTTATGATCAAGCAACGGGTGGGGAAACAGATGCTTCATACATTGACGGATTTTGTCATGCCCGGCATGCGATGGTATATCCGATGGTACAGGGAAGGCAAAAGCAACGAGATCCTCAGGGATTGCCCTGCACTGATGCTGTTTCACAGTCCCACTTTCGAGCCCATGAATGAGGACAACTGCCTGATCGCCGCTTTTCATGCCATTTTCATGGCAGAGGTTCTCGGGATCGGCACCTGCTTCAACCATTTGATCCCACCGGCCTGCAACAGGTCCTCCAAACTCAGGCAGTTACTGGTGTTGCCCAAGGGGCGTGAGGTCTATGCCAGCATAACCATGGGTTTTCCCAGATATCGATTTAAACGGACCATTCCCAGGCAACTGGCCGAGGTGCGCTATCTGTAGCCGTCAATTCGCCAAAGGAGGGAAGGTTGACTTCGGCTTTAGGTACTTTTCCCGATCAGGCCTTACTCAAGACTAAAAACAATCTTTCCTTCTTCGGCTTGACCAAGATGTAATGGAAAGGGGGGATTTTTGTTCTTTATAACCCGGTTAATAAACTTTTCCTCATCACCTTGGAATTCCACAGTAGCCGATATGGAATTACCCCTGATTTCTGATGGGACTACCGATTTTACTCCAATTACTTCACTCCTGAGAAAATCCCTGAAAACCCAGAACTGTTTGGGCCTGTTCGTGCCTGTCAACGTAACTTCTAACTGGTGGATTTCCCCGTGCTCACTGGCAACAGTCCGAATGATACACGGGCACAGCGTGGCAGCCATCCGGTTCACGGGCCCCTGGAGGATTTCGATAATTTGTTCTGAGTCTGTCCACGCCACTTTAATCGGCTCGACTCTGGATTCCTGACAAATCTGACTGCCCTGATGCACGTCAAAGGCCCTAAGTGTCAGAGACAACTTCTTCTTGTTAATGATTTCACTCTGACCGTAGATCACCACATCAGCAGAGAAAAGACTTCCCCATTTCAAAATGTCTTCGTTTGTAAGGTTAGGAGATGTTAAGTTGCTTAGCTGTTCAGCATCGGGGGGCAACCCCCGGTTAATTGGGCTGAATCCCCTATCCTGGAATACCTTGTGGAGCGTAAGTTCAACAGCACTCAAATCCTGAAAGCTCTCTGCGTCTTTCCACCAGTATGATATATCGCCTTCCTTGGTTTCAGAAACCAAGAAAAGCACTTTGATGAGGGGGAGATCCGTAAGCAGGACCCCTGCCGACCTGAGCTTTTCCCCTATGATTTCTTCATTGACCCTGAGCTTTATGAGGACCTTGTATTTGCCATCGGCCTGATGTTCCGCTAAAATATGAAAATTTTCGATTTCTTCCTTAGCGCCCGGTATGATTTCCTCGGTTACCCTCTCAAAATTATTAACGATGCCCCGGCTTCCAAGCAGACGAACGATATAATCTTCCACACCTTTCATCAAGGCCTGGGTAATAGCCTTTTTTTTTGCCGAGGCGGAATTCCCTTCAACAACAGTGCCGGTGCCTATGGCCAAAAGCTCATTTTTCTCTAAGTTATCCCCTGTTTCGGCCTGTGAAAGGTGGAAACCAAAAAAGAGAACACCTGCAAGAAAGAAAATGGCGATCCTATTCATAGTATTTCTGTCCTGCCCCACGAAATAGACCTTATTGTCCTGACTTCCCCAAAGTTTTCAGCTCTTCCTTAGATTCAACCACAAGCCCTTTGTTGATTTGCAGAACCTTTCGGAATGCATTTTCTGATTTGTATAACCGATTCGCCTTTTTATATGCAATGCCCATGAAGAAGTAGGCCTCTGGCAGGTTTTCTTTGTAATGCAAGGCGTTATAAAACCTCTCTCTGACTTTATTTAGCCAGTCCGCCTCTCCCATCATTGTGTAAAGGCGCATAAAGCCGACACAGGCTAAAGCCTTCTCCTCTTCTGTCTTGGCATCATCTCTTGCGCTGCACATTGAATCCAAAGCCAACTTGAACTTCTTTTCCTTGCCGTAAGTCAGCCCCAGGCCTAAGTGTGCATTGGAATAGTGAGAATCGAGTTGCAGGGCAAGCTTGAATTCTCTGTTGGCATCGAAAATATAGCCCTTTTTAAGCAATTTGTAGCCGCTATAAGCATGATGTTCCGGAGTGTCCAAAACCCTTTCCGGGGCTCTC
>Ga0307425_1001471_pt1 | contig 14025 bp, 14 predicted proteins | sample SalMarWE160330MG_FD_202152 | JGI IMG/M metagenome (GOLD analysis project Ga0307425, IMG submission 202152) | Salt marsh sediment microbial communities from the Plum Island Ecosystem LTER, Massachusetts, United States - WE1603-30 | ecosystem: Environmental > Aquatic > Marine > Intertidal zone >... | reverse complement strand
AAGTGTTCCCGCAACAAATGTTTTATCATATAGTTCGTCGAAGTACCACTTATTCAGTGAGAAGTTGTACAATGGTTTAAATCGTTCAGCAAGCTTGTCGGCACTAATCTTTTTCCATTGATACATTGTAAATGCAAAAAGTATCCCGCTAATCGCCATTAGTAAAGAAAGAATTACTGCCGGAACATGAACGTGGTGTAAAGCTGAAGCATAAGTTTCTGAATACATAATATCGTGCTCTTCGGAATTAGCTGAATTAACTGCTTCATCAGTTTTCATAAAATCAAATCTTAGGTTTTCCGGAGTGTGAAGTACTGGTGCTTTAATCGATTTTGTGTAGAACCAGCCATCTTCAGGATTCAACGGGTTTGGTGTGTACCAGAAGAAGAGCGAAAGCGTTGTTAACGCAATCAAAGGCATGACCATAACAAAACTTGATTCGTGAGCGTGCTCATATTTTTCTTTATTTCTGGGTTCACCGTGGAAAGTAATTATTACAAGCCTGAACATATAGAATGCAGTCAAGATAGCAACAAAGTAACCAACGACCGGGAATAACCAATGGCCAGTTAATGAGGCAAATGCGAATGAGCCTGAAAGAATTCCATCTTTGCTCAAAAATCCTGAAGTAAGTGGAATTCCTGAAATTGCAATTGAGGAAATTAAAAATGTCGCATACGTGAGTGGCATCTTCTTTCGGAGTCCACCCATATTTCTTATATCCTGCTCATGATGCATTGCATGAATTACAGAACCTGAACCTAAAAAGAGACAAGCTTTAAAGAATGCGTGAGTTACCAAATGGAAAAACGCAAATTTGTAAGCTCCAACTCCGAGTGCCATTATCATATATCCCAATTGAGATATCGTAGAATAAGCGAGTACTCTTTTGATATCGTTTTGAGTAAGTGCAATTGTAGCTGGAATGAAAGCTGATAAAGCTCCGATAGTTGCTATGAATAACATTGCATCAGCAGTTAATATTCCAAATATCCTTACAACAAGATAAACGCCGGCTGCAACCATTGTAGCGGCATGTATTAACGCACTAACCGGAGTAGGACCTTCCATTGCATCGGGTAACCAAACGTGAAGAGGGAACTGAGCGGATTTTCCAATTGCACCGCAGAAAATTAAAATACCTGTTACAGTCAACCAGAATCCACTGTTAAAAGGAAGGTGACCTTTTGATATTTCACTGAATATTTGCTGGAAAGAGAATGTGTTATAAGTAAGAAAGAGAATAAGTAATCCAGCCAACATTCCCAGATCACCAATACGGTTTACAATAAAAGCTTTTTTGCCTGCATCGGAAGCAGATTTCTTTTCATACCAAAAACCAATTAACAGATAGGAAGAAATACCAACCAATTCCCAGAAGATGTACATCATCAGTATATTATGAGTAAGAACGATTCCTGACATCGAAAAAGTAAATAATCCCAGATAAGCAAAATACCTGTTGTACCTTATGTCTCCCTTCATATAATCAACTGAGAAGAAGTGAACAAGAAAGCTGATTATAAAAACGACGACAATCATCAAAGCACTAATATCATCTATCAGCATTCCGAGATAGATTTTTATTGACCCAATAACAGGAACATTCCCCATATCGATCCATTTAAACTCTGCTATTATACTGGTGTCAGCGAAAGACGTTAGCTTACCAATTAATAAAATTGCTGACAGAACCAGACCGGCTAAGAGTAGAAAGACTTCAAAGAAAAAGATTTTAGGAATCTTCTTACCTAAAAGCAAAGTGACTATAAAACCGAGAAGCGGTAAAAAGAGTATTATGACAGATAATTGTATTAAAAAGTTTTCGCTCATTAACTAATCCCGTAGTGTATCAATTTCGTCAACATTAACGTTTACGAATGTTTTATATAGATTGAGAACGATTGCCAGTGCAACTGCCGCTTCTGCTGCTGCAAGAACAATAACGAATAGTGCAAACAGCTGACCTTCTAAACCAAAATTTCCAAACCGGGAAAACGCAATAAAGTTTATGTTCGAAGAATTGAGAATTAATTCTATTCCCATTAAAACCATAATTGCATTTTTTCTGGTAACTACTCCGTAAATACCCAGGCAGAATAAAAGAGTACTAACGACTAAAAAATGTGTTAAAGTTACTTCCATTTAAAATTAAAAAAGAATAATTAAAAATTATTTCCTCGCCATTGATGCTGCACCAATTAATGCAACTAATAAAAGTATACCTAATAATTCAAAAACTAATGAGTATTCATTCAATAGCATATTTCCAAGTGTTGACAAAGTTGACTGTGGCATCTCACTTTTAGTTTGGTACCAATCAGTGTTTAGAACAACTGCTCCGATAATTCCTGTAAACAAGCCTACACCAACTGCCGCAGGTAAAGTGTGAATTGTCCCGGTTTTAATATCAACCTCTGTTATTTTATTTGTGATCATAACTCCAAAGATCATAAGTATAAGAATGCCGCCCACGTAAACAATCAACTGAACTATCGCTACAAAATCAGCTCCCAATAAAACGTAAATTCCTGCAACTCCAAAGAAAGTGAACAGCAGAAAAAAAGCTGCACGAACAATGTTTCTTGTAGTGACTACAAAAAAAGCTGAGAGCAAAGTAATTGCAGCAAAAAAGTAAAATATGATATCGTAAATATTCATTGATTGTTTTCTTCCTTCTTATCTTCAGAAGGGTTTGGTGTTTTAGGTTCTTGTTTTTCTTTTTGAGCAGCAGCTGCTTTTTCTTCGGCAGCCTTCTTTGCTGCTGCGGCTTTTTCAGCTTCTTTTTTGGCCTGAAATTCTAATAAGTTTTTCTTTTTCTGCTCTCGTTCTTCAGGAAGAAGAGTCACAAAATCATAAAGAAGATTCTCTCGACGAAATTCAGAGAACTCGTAAACATCAGTCATATAAATACATTCGGTAGGGCAGGGAAATACACACAATTGGCAGTAACAGCATTTTGCAAAATCGATATTAAACTTTGTTACCCAAAGAGCTTTTTTCTTTCCGTTAGAAGTTTTTCCAAGATCTTCTTCAGGAAGCGATTTTACAGTTTCAATTTCTATGCAGTTAACGGGACAAGCACGGGCACATTGATCGCATCCAATACAGTCATCCATATTAACGTAAAGTCTGTTACGTTCTCTTTCCGGCATTTGAGGTTTGACTGAAGGATATTGAATTGTAACTGCAGGTACAAACAAGTGCCTGAAAGTTACTTTCATTCCAATGAGAATGGTAGATAAACCTTGCCAGAATTTTACAAAATAATCTATCATATCAGATTAACGTTATCAATCCAACTAATAAAAGAATTACAAATGAAATAGGAATTAAATATTTCCAGCAGAAAGCCATAAGCTGGTCAACTCTGAATCTTGGCAATGTCCACCGCAGCCACATTTGCACAAATACGAAGAATAAACCTTTTGCAGTGAACCAGAAAAATTGTTCTATTGGAATTAACCAGGGAAGACCGAGTGTGTTTCCAAGATATCCAAAGGGTGATTGATATCCCCCAAAAAATATTACTGAAACTATTGCAGAAACCGCAAACATATTTGCGTATTCAGCTAAAAAGAACATAGCGAATTTCATACCTGAATATTCTGTATGATAACCGGATACCAACTCTGATTCTGCTTCAGGAATATCGAACGGAGTTCTGTTAACTTCTGCAAGTGTACTAGTGTATATAATAAGACATCCCATAATCATTAAAGGGATTAATAAAATTTTCTCTATCCCAATAGCTGGTCCACCTAATATCAACCAGTTCCAAAAATAAGCGGTCTGTAATTCACTTAAGTCATATAAACTTAAAGTTCCGGTCAACATAATTACTGTTAAAATGATTAACAAAGTGGGAATTTCATAACTGATTATCTGTGCTGCTGAACGCATTGCCCCAAGCAGGGAATATTTATTGTTTGATGCCCAGCCTGCCATAAGAATGCCTGCCACAACCAGTCCGGTAACACCGACTATAAAAATAATTCCGAGATCAATTTTAGAACCTATAAAAAATCCAGAGAAAGGAATTACAGCAAACGCAGCATAGCTTCCGATAAAAACCAGTAAAGGTGCAAAATTGAATAATGTTTTATCCGTAGCAGTAGCAACCAGATCTTCCTTCTGAAGAAGTTTAATTATGTCTGCAACTGTTTGAAGAATACCATGGTAACCAACACGCATTGGTCCAAGTCTATCCTGCATATGTGCAGAAACTTTTCTCTCAGCTAAAACTGCCAGAAGTGCAAACGGCAAAATGAAAATAAACAAGGGGAGAAGACTTACAATAAACATTGCAAGGATTGGACTTCCGATAAGATTATTTAGCCAATCGTACATCATCTGTCAATTTCTCCTAAAACAATATCAATGCTTCCAAGAATTGCAACGACGTCAGCAACCATAAAACCTTTACACAATTCCGGAAGAACCTGCATAGTTACAAATGAAGGTGCACGGACTTTAACTCTTGCAGGATTTACTGAACCATCACTAATTATGAAATATCCCAATTCTCCTCTCGGGTTTTCAACACGAGTATAAATTTGTCCTTCAGGTGGTTTTATTCTTTTTGGAATTGCTGAACTAACGTCGCCATCAGGAATTGTTTCAATTGCCTGCTCAATAATTTTTATACTTTCTTCCATCTCTCTCACGCGGATGAAATATCTATCCCAGCAATCACCAGTCTTTCCTTTTTCACCACTGCCAACAGGAATTTCATAATCAAATTTATGGTAGACAGAGTAGGGATCATCTTTTCTTAAATCCCATTTCATTCCGCTTGCACGCAGATTAGGTCCGGTTACTCCATAATTGATTGCAGTATCTAGAGGAAGAACACCAACGTTTGCAGTTCTTTCAATAAAAATTCTATTATAAGAAAGAAGATCATTTAACTCTTTTAGGTTTGGTCTGAAATCTTTTATGAATTCACGTGTTAGTCTTATAAAATCAGGATGAAGATCATGAGAAACTCCACCTATCCATATATAATTATAAAGAAGTCTTGCCCCACAGGTTATTTCAAAAAGATGTAAAATTCTTTCTCTGTCTCTAAAACAAAAAAGAAAAGGAGTAAAAGCACCAATGTCAGCACCGTAAGTTCCAAGTGCAACGAGATGGGATGCAATTCTTTGAAGTTCGCCCATAATTACTCTTATGTACTCAACTCGCTCAGGAATTTCAATTTTCATCAATCTTTCCATTGCAAGAGCATATCCAAATTCATTGTACATTGATGCTAAATAATCCATCCTATCTGTATAAGGAATAACCTGAGGATAAGTCATAGCTTCCGCGTGTTTCTCAAAACATCTGTGGAGGTAACCAATATGAGGAATAACGTCAATAATAATCTCACCTTCAAGCTGAAGCTCCAACCTAAGCACACCATGCGTGGATGGGTGCTGAGGTCCCATATTCAATACCATTTCTTCTGTCTTTAGTGCCATTAACTTTCTATGTTAATAAGGAACTTTCATTCCCTGATAAAACTCAGGATTCTTATAATCTTTTCTTAAAGGATAACCAAACTCCCAATCGTAAGGCATTAAGATTCTGCGTAAGTCGGGATGATTTATAAAAATAATTCCATACATATCATAAGCTTCTCGTTCGTGCCAGTCTGCAGATTTCCAGGATTCTGTAACTGTTACTACTTCAGGTTTTTCTCTACTGGTTGACACTTTAAGTGTTAGCTTATGTTTTAATGAAGTCGATTCCAAATGATAATAAACGCTAAGTGTACCACCTTGAATTGTTTCAAGTCCTTTCTCATCTTTAACTTTCTCACCATTTGCATCATCAACTCCTGACAGATTCATTAGTGAATCGAACTGCAAGTCTTTCTCTTCTCTCAAGTATAAACAGATTTTATCAACTTCAAGTGGATTCACTAAAATAAATAGATCAATAGGTTTATCGCTTTTTAACTCAATTATTGAATCACCAAATTTTGCCTTGAGTAAGTTGAATATTTCTTCAGCAGTTTTCATGCGCTCTTTTTAACTATAGATTCATTTCTAATTTTTTCCTGAAGCTTCAGCAAACCTTCCAATAAAGCTTCCGGGCGAGGCGGGCAACCGGGAACATAAACATCAACCGGAATAACTCTATCAACTCCTTTAAGAACATGATAGCCATGCTCCCAATATGGGCCCCCACAGTTTGCACAACTTCCCATAGAAATTACATACTTTGGATCGGGCATTTGTTCGTATAATCGTTTAACTCTAATTGCCATTTTAAGAGTTACAGTTCCGGAAATAATAATAACATCTGATTGTCTTGGTGAAGGGCGGGGGATAACACCAAACCGATCGAAATCATAGTGAGACGCAGAAGTAGCCATCATTTCGATAGCACAACAAGCTAAACCAAAACCAACTTGCCATAACGAGGATAATCTTGCCCAGTTAAAAAGATCCTCAGTTTTTGCAATAACTATATTACCTTCCGTAAATTCCTGATCTAGTAATCCCATAATTATTTTGCTGTACTTAGTTCTTCTTTCTGAATAGTTGTTTGTTCGATTTTCTTTAAGATCGGTTCTTTAATCGCAGGTCGTGCCCATTCAAGATCTCCTTTTCTCCATTCATAAGCCATACCGACGCCAAGTAACACAAGGAATATCGCACCAAGTAAATAACCAATAAACCCAAATTGCTTATATACAATTGCCCAGGGAATAAGAAGTACAACTTCAACATCAAAAATTAAAAATATAAGAGCAACAACATAAAATCGGATATTAAATTTTACCCAGGGAGATCCCTCAGGATTCTCTCCGCATTCATAAGTAGTAAGCTTTTCAAAAGTGGGCCGTTTCGGTCGAAGGAGACGGGCAACAAATAGAGCAATAACAACAAATAAGACTGCTGTTAAAATGAAGACGAAGATCTTACCGAATTCTGTTAGCATGTATTTTAAAAATTTAGTAGGAAAATTAACACTACCCGCATGTAATGTCAAGAAAAGTTTTTTAAAAACAGCTTCGATACTTTTAATTGTATATAACGAACGATAAATATATATTTCAACCAGAAAATACTTTCAGATATTCTGAGTATTTTTATATTCAGTCTTTAGATTTTCATTAATAATTACAGCTTCTTATTTAACGAATCCATGGATCTTGTAAAAGTATATTTAATTCAAAGTATTACTTCTGCAGCAAATAATCTCCGACTTAATGCTCAACAAATAGAAGTAGTTGGATTGTTACGTGAAACTATAACTAATTGTGAAGATGTCGGTGCGGAATTTTTAAGGATGAAAAAATCTACTGAACTTTCGAAGCTCGCGATCAGATTAAGCGAGATACATTCATTCTTAACTCTTGGAAAAGTGGATTTTGTAAAAATATCAGAGCAATTCAGGGAACACAGCAGATATTTAATAAGAGATTTAAATCAGTTTTTAGAAAACGTTAGTCCACAGGTTTATAAAGATGCTTTCATTAAAATAAACAATGGTAACCAGCGCATTATTGATGTGGAGTTGGTTGATAGAAGTAATTATGCCGGTCAGATAATGGTGGGCGAGGATAAAGATCAAAGTAAAACGGGCGTTGCGAACGATGTTGAGAAACAGATGATCTCGTCAATAGATTTTGAAAAAAAGATACTTGGACCAATTAAATCTTTTGATGAATTACTTAAAGATTTGGCTTCAAGTAAAATGAATCAAAAAGAATTAAATGGCTATGTAGAGATAATTCAAGATAACGCAGCACTTTCAAATCAAAGGGGATTTAAGGTTCTTGCGAAAATGCATATGATTCTTGAATCAGGATTTAGAGATATTGTTACAGGTAACCTGGTCGTTGATAAAACAGTTATCGATTCTTTACGTGCTTGTTTAATTGTGATCGTTGCAGTTGTTAAGAAAAAAGAAGTTGATATTTCCGGATACCTTAATAGAGCTGAAGAGTTTGCTAGAAATTATTTGAAAAAAAGTATTCAGGTATAAAAATGAATTTATATGCAGTTATAATGGCCGGAGGAGTCGGTTCAAGATTTTGGCCCAGAAGTAAAAAGAAGAAGCCTAAGCAATTACTTAAGATTTTCGGTGAAAATACCATGATTCAGGATACGGTGACCAGAATAAGTGGACTTTGTCCGAAAGAAAATATTTTAATTGTTACAAACGAAAAACAGAGAGATGGTGTAGCTGAGCAGCTTCCTCATATTCCACCTGAAAATATAATTGTTGAACCATTTGGCAGAAATACTGCAGCTTGTATTGGGTTGGCTTCTATAATTATTCAGGAAAGAGCATCTGACGCTGTTACTTTTGTACTGCCTGCCGATCATGTTATTAAAGAAAATGAAGACTTCCTGAAGACACTAAAGACTGCAGCAAATTACGCTATAGAAAATCCTGCACTCGTTACGATCGGAATTCATCCTACCAGACCAGAGACTGGCTATGGATATATCCAAATAGATGAAGACTCGGGGAAAAATAATGTATTTAAAGTATTGACATTCGCTGAAAAGCCAAATTATGATACTGCAGTCAACTTTCTTAAAAGTGGTGATTTCTTCTGGAATAGTGGAATGTTCATCTGGAGAACAGAAACAATTCTTAATGAAATAAAAAAGCATATGCCTGATCTTTACGAGGGTCTTATGCAAATAAAAGATCATATGAATTCATCTGATTTCATAACTAACCTTTCCAATATATATGGACAATTAAAAAGTGTTTCTATTGACTACGGCATTATGGAAAAGTCTGAAAATGTATTTCTTGTAAAAGGTAAATTTAGCTGGAGTGATGTCGGCAGCTGGGAGGCAGTCTATCAGCTAAGCAAGAAGGATGAGGAAGGAAATGTTAAGGTGGGAAGCATTTACACCGATATGGTTTTGGATTCTTATATTTACTCACCGGATAATTTTACTGCTGTAATTGGATTAGACAATATAATTGTTATAAATTATAAAGATGCATTGCTAATATGCCGAAGAGATAAAGCTCAGGATGTGAAGAATATAATTGATTACCTAAAGCTTAATAAATTGAACGATCATTTGTAATTTGTTAAATGAAAACGGCAATAACTGAACGTGAAATTTTAGAGCTCGAAAAGAAGGGGATTAGAGTATTAATAAAAACTAAAGACACAATAATTACTCCGCTTGCGCTTGACCGCATTCGTTCTTCAAAATTTAATGTCATCGAAAAAGAAAATCCTTCCGAAAATCAATTTAAGTCCGATAAATATTCTTCAACTGATAATAATAAAATAATAATAGGTAGTGATCACACAGGTTTCAGACTTAAAAATATTTTATTCAAATATCTGGTCGAAAATGGATTCGAGGTAAAAGATGCTGGTACTTACGATGAAAATTTCTGCGACTATCCTGATTATTCGAAAAAAGTATCTCTTAGTGTTGCATCAGGTGAAAGTGATTTTGGAATTTTAATAGATGCAACAGGAATTCCATCAGCCATAACTGCAAATAAAATAAAAGGGATTCGTGCAGCAACTTGCTATGATACCTTTTCTGCAAAAAGTTCTCGAGCTCATAATAATGCAAATGTTCTTGTTGTTGGTGCCAAAACACTCGGAGATGAGACTGTCAAGGAAATATTAGGTACTTGGCTTTCAACTGAGTTTGAAGGTGGAAGACATCAAAAAAGATTAGATAAGATAATTGATATTGAAAATGGAAAAATAGATTAAACTGTTTTTTCAATAATCTGAAATATTTTGAAATAATGTATTTATACAATAACTTTAAGAAGTTAAAAACGATATTTAGAAATTGATTTCGATATTAGACCAGCCAGAAGCACTTCTGAAAATAAATAATTCAAAACCATTCTCAGGAATTAATTTAATTTGTTCATATTAAACGCACCTGTTGAAGAAACGATAGAAATAGATAATCGTATTTATCTCCTGAAGGTTAATGCGCCTGAAATCAGTTCTGTTATTAAACCAGGACAATTCTTAAATATAAGGGTTTCAGAAAGAGTATCTCCGTTGCTGAGAAGACCTTTTAGTGTATGTGATGTGGATGGCGAACACCTTTACCTGATGTTCAATATTATGGGAGAAGGAACAAACATTCTTGCTCATAAGCCTAAAGGATCGGAAATAGATATCTTGGGTCCGCTCGGAAATGGTTTTAATCTTGATGGAGATTATGAAACAGCCGTGATAGTCGCAGGTGGATTAGGTGCCGCACCCTTTCCTTATTTTACTCGTTCACTAATTGGCAAAAAGGAGATTATTTCATTCATAGGTGGAAGAAGTAAAGATGATGTAATAACCTATAATTTGAAAAATGTTAAAGAAGCAACTGAAGACGGCTCACGTGGGTTTAAAGGAAACGTAGTTCAACTTCTAGAGAAGGACATCGAATTGCTTAAATCCAAGAAAATAAAAATTTTTGCTTGTGGTCCAACGCCTATGCTTAGAGCCTTAAAAAGTTTTTGTATTAAAAATATATTTGAGTGTGAAGTTTCAACTGAATGTGCAATGGCTTGCGGATTTGGAATTTGCCAGGGATGTCCGATTGAATCTACTACCGAACAGGAGAAGTATTTGCTTGTATGTAAAGATGGACCGGTATTCAACATTAAAGATGTTGTGATATAATGAATATAGATTTATCTGTAAAAATTGGTTCGCTTAAATTAAGAAACCCGATTATGCTTGCTTCAGGAACAGTAGGCTATGGCAATGAGATATCAGAATTTACTGATCTTAATAAATTAGGTGCAATCGTTACCAAGTCACTAAGTCTTAAACCAAGAAAAGGAAACCCGCCTCAAAGAATTACTGAAACCCCAGCCGGAATGTTGAATGCAATCGGTTTGGCTAATGTCGGAGTTGAGGTATTCCTGAAAGAAAAAATCCCCTTTTTAAAAAAGTTTGATGTACCACTTATTTGCAACATAGCGGCAAGCACTATCGAAGAATATGTCGAATGTACCCGCACTCTCACTGCTGAAGAAATAATTAAAGCGTTTGAAATAAATATATCCTGTCCGAACGTAAGGGAAGGTGGTTTAATTTTTGGAAATGATTTAAATGCAGTTGCAAAGATAACGGACAGAGTGAGAGCAGTAACAAATAAACCAGTAATCATTAAACTATCTCCAAATGTTTCATACATTGCCGCTTTTGCAAAGGCAGCTAAAGAAAATGGAGCCGATGCTGTGTCAGCAATTAACACATTAGTTGGAACAGCATTTAATATTATCACACGAAAGCCTAAACTTCAGAATGTCACCGGAGGATTATCAGGTCCTGCAATCAAACCTGTTGCCTTGGCAAAAGTCCTTGAAATTTCATGTGAAGTTGATATTCCGATCATTGGAATTGGTGGAATCATGGATTGGAAAGATGTAATTGAATTTATGATAGCAGGATCTTCGGCGGTTCAAATAGGTACATTAAATTTTATTGATCCTTCAGCTCCGGGAAAAATTGTTAAACAACTTGAAGAATACTGTGAAAAAATGGCGATAGAAAAAATTTCATCACTTACCGCTTCATATATCCTTTAAATTAAATGGATGTTTCAGTTTCCCTGAAAAAACTTTTTTCTCTCCATACCTTTGGAATAAAACTGGGGTTAGAAAACACGATCAGATTCCTTGAACATTTGGGAAATCCACAGAGATTTCTAAAAACAATTCATATTGCAGGGTCAAATGGAAAGGGGAGTACATCATCGTTTATTGCAAGTATATTACAGGAGAGTGGATACAAAATTGGACTATATACATCTCCACATTTTGTAAAATTCAACGAGAGAATCGCGATAAATGGAAAGCAAATTGATGATGAATACATTGCACGTTTCGTTGAGGAGTACGAATATTATATAGACGAACATCAACTCACTTTTTTTGAAGTGACCACTGCAATGGCATTCAAATATTTTCGAGAAACGAAAACTGATTATTGTGTTATTGAAACGGGACTTGGCGGCAGATTGGATGCGACAAATGTTTTAAATCCACTAGCTGTAGTTATTACAACTATAAATCTTGAACATACAAATGTACTTGGAAACACTATTGCTCAAATTGCATCAGAGAAGGCAGCAATAATAAAAAATGCGACTAAAGCTTTCGCAGGAATACTGAAAAAAGATGCAATAGATATCGTTGAACAGAAATGTAAAGAAACTAAGAGTCAATTATTTCAATTGAAGGATTTTATTTCAGATGGAGAAAATAACATTAATGTTATAATTGATGAAAATATCCCTATTGAGATGAATCCTCCTCTTAGAGGTAAGTATCAAAAATATAATGCTGCTCTAGCTGTGCTTGCTGTTTCAAAAACATTTCCAAATATTAATAAAGAAAAATATTTACTCGGAATTTCAAACGTTGTCAGGAACACAGGATTGCAAGGGAGATACGAATATTTTCATAGGAAGCCCGACATCATTTTTGACTCGGCACACAATCCTGAAGGAATTGAAAACTTTTTAAACGAGTTCAGTAAAGAAGTAGATTTATATAGAAACAGAGTTCTACTCTTTGGAGCTATGAGAGATAAGGCAATTGGAGAAATGTTAAAAATGCTTTCCGGGTATTTTAATCAATTTATTATAACCGGAATTAATTACGAGAGGGCAGCAAGTTTAGAAGAAATAAGCCAGGAATGCAACAGGTTGAATATCAATTATTCAACAATTAAAGAACCGGGAGAATTTATCCGGAAATTTAAGAAGCGCTCAAAAGATGAGTGCCTGATTGTACTAGGAAGTATGTATTTAATAGGTGAAATAAAGGCGGCTTTAGTCAACTAACAGAACTTGACATTTAAGCATTTAACAATTATGTTTCGGTGAGCCGCAAAATCCTATCAATAAATAAACAAATTTTGTTAACGGTAATAAATCGTTCCCCAAACTCATAGGCTGGTAAAAACCAGTTAAAAATTTATGTAAAACAATTAATACCTTCATTCAGACAAAAACAACTCAGGGTTAATATTATGCCAATGGATATATCCGAACTTAAATCAAAGAAGATTGTTGAGCTTAATGAGATAGCTAAAGATCTCAACATTGCCGGTTACAGTGATCTTCGAAAGCAGGAACTAATTTTCAAAATTCTGGAAGCTCAGACTTCTAAAGATGGACTTACGTTCTCCAAGGGTGTTCTGGAAGTTCTTCCGGATGGATATGGTTTTCTAAGATCCTCGGACTACAACTATCTTCCATCACCAGATGATATTTATGTTTCTCCTTCCCAGATAAAGAAATTTAGCTTGAGAACAGGAGATTTTGTTAGTGGTCAGGTTCGACCTCCAAAGGAAGGTGAAAGATTCTTTGCCTTGCTTCGGGTTGAAGCAGTAAATGGCTTAGCTCCGGAAAACATTCGCGAAAGAACTCTATTTGATAACCTGGTTCCAGTTTATCCAACTAAAAAAATAAATCTCGAATCCGCACCGGGAGAATATTCGATGAGGGTAATGGATATGCTTGCTCCAATCGGTAAAGGACAAAGAGGATTGATAGTATCTCCACCCAAAAGCGGTAAAACCGTATTACTTCAAAAAATTGCTAACTCGATTACAAGAAATCATCCTGAAATAAAACTTATAGTTCTGCTAATTGATGAACGACCTGAAGAAGTAACCGATATGGAACGATCTGTACAGGGTGAAGTGATTAGTTCAACTTTTGATGAACCTGCGGATAGACACGTTCAGGTAGCAGATATGGTTATTGAAAAAGCAAAACGAATGGTGGAGGCAAATGAGCACGTTGTTATTCTGCTGGATAGTATTACAAGACTGGCCAGGGCTCATAATATTGTTGTTCCACATAGTGGTAGAATTCTTTCAGGTGGTGTTGACTCGAATGCGCTCCATAAACCAAAACGATTCTTCGGTGCTGCAAGAAACACAGAAGATGGCGGTAGTTTAACAATTATAGCTACAGCTTTAATTGATACCGGCAGCAGGATGGACGATGTCATATTCGAGGAATTTAAAGGAACTGGTAATATGGAACTTGTTCTTAATCG
>Ga0307425_1001467_pt1 | contig 14046 bp, 7 predicted proteins | sample SalMarWE160330MG_FD_202152 | JGI IMG/M metagenome (GOLD analysis project Ga0307425, IMG submission 202152) | Salt marsh sediment microbial communities from the Plum Island Ecosystem LTER, Massachusetts, United States - WE1603-30 | ecosystem: Environmental > Aquatic > Marine > Intertidal zone >... | reverse complement strand
TGGTCATACCTGCCGCCGTCGTGTGCAGTTATTATTTATGGTTGGCAAAGTCCAAACGATTCATACTCGCAGGGATGGTCGCTGCTGTCATGCTGGCCCTTGGCTTTGCCTGTCTATTACTCGCCGCAAAACTCCAGGGCGGAGAATCCTTAGTGCAAAGCGTGCTCATCGCTCAGATGACCAGTCGTATGCATGACAAAGGTCCGGGTTATGCCTATTATTGGCTCAGAGGTTTTACCTCGTATGCCCCGGCTTATCCTTTGGCAATTATTGTCGTCATTTCTCGTTTCAAGGATATCCTGGGCAGGAAGAATGACGATGACATTTTCCTTGGCAGCCTGGCTTGCTGGATATTGATTGTGCTCGTAGGCATGTCGATTCCGTCAGTCAAGAAGGCGCGATATATTCTGCCCATTGTGCCGGCACTTTCCCTGGCCGCCTCATATGTGTTGATCGATACGACACCAAAAAGAATTCTGTTTGAGACGAAGAAGATATGTCTGTCCATTTGTTCTTTTCTGCCTCTGGCAGGGGCTGCTGCAACTTTGGGCATTCTTTTATTCGGTACATATTTCGGCCTTTCCGTCAACGCTCATTTTCTATTTGCTATGGTATTATTGATAGGTTTGATTATAATTGCCAGGACTTTAGACAAGAAATTAAGAGGCCGTCCCAACCAGGATATGGTTGCAGCAGCTATTGGAGTCTCAGCGTTTATTATAGTAAATATCGGTGTAGCCCAGCCTGTTAATGAGATTCTGGAGAGTGCCAGGCCATTTGTGGAACAAGTTAAATTGCTGGAAAAGGAGCGGCCCGGGGATATAGTGTTCTACCAGATAGGTCCTGACGCCGATGACATCAAATTTATGGTAAATTATGACAAACCGATCAAGCCCATCTTTATCAAATCTCCGGACGAGCTTTTTCAGTGTCCGAAAAACTCGTATTTCATAACAATGAAGCAAAGCTTTGATAATCTGCCGGATGACCTGAAAAAACAAATTAAACTGTGTATCAATGGCAGAATTGGGCACAAAGACTCGGTGGTATTTACTCTGGAGTAATCATAAAAGTATGAATAATCATTTTATATGCAGTTTGTTTTTTGCATTAGCATCGTCCCTGCTGCCCATAACACATGATGCCGCGGCGACGATTGTGGAAGATGGAACATCCGGTGTCCTCTTGGGGAATGTCCGAAACGAACCAGGTGAATTCTCAGTGGCTGTTGGAGATTGGCCATACGTAAATGGCCGTAAAGACGGAGGTGCAGATTATTTATGGGATCATTTAAGTACAAATGCTTCACACAATGCCAATGTATTAGCTGACGCAGGGCCTGTACCTGGCAACTGTAACCAACCTGATCCAATAGCTTCTGTCCTAGGTGTCGATGATTCTGTTCGATCAGCTAAGAACGAGTCCTCTGGAACGAGTTCATGGAGACCTATGAGTAATTGGTCACGAAAGCAGAAAGTGATTGCTCTTAATGCAACGGCGGTGGGAGTGATAGCCGGCTTAGGCGTGGTAAACTGGGACTATGGAAAGAGTTCCTTCAGAACGCATAATGAAGGCTGGTTTGATTATGACGACCATTATGGCGGTGCTGATAAGCTCGGGCATGTCTTTGGAGCATACAGTTTAACAGCCGTTTATAAAAACATATACGAACACTGGGGTTATTCGGAGGAGCAAGCCATTTGGGGCGGGGCCTTGAGCAGTTGGTCGTTGATGACACTGACTGAAATTGGCGATGGATTCAGTAGTAGTCAGGGATTCAGTTGGGAAGATGAAGTGATGAACACCGCAGGTGTGGCTATGGCATATCTGCGTTATCGGTTCCCTTGCCTGAAAGATAAAGTCGATTTTCGCATGGAGTGGTTTCCTTCGCCCTTATTTCGCGATGGTGAACGAAACGATCCTTTTACCGACTATTCAGGTCAGAAGTATTTACTCGCTTTCAAACCCGATGGATTTATCAAAACAAAGAATCCTGTCTTGAAAGCCCTTGAAGTACATCTTGGTTACTATACTCGGGGTTATACTTCTGATGACCTGCACTTCGATGGAAAACATCGTATTGGTTATATCGCTATAGGTTTGAATGTGACTTATCTGATGGAAAAACTCACAGGACATCGTGCTTCGAGTTTCTTCAACTATATTCAAGTACCTTACACGTACATTCCAACATCCGGGCGATACGATTAATTGCCGTCACGCTAAAGCACCAAAGTTATATGGAATAAGTATGAAATATAAAATTGCGACAATAACATGTATCGGACTATATATTTTTCTATATATTGCTCCACTCGGTGTACGTCCAATGGTTATTCCCGACGAATTCCGATACGCCGAAATACCCAGAGAAATGCTGGAAACAGGGGATTGGGTCGTCCCGCATCTCGATGGTCTGCGGTATTTCGAGAAACCTGTTCTTGGATACTGGCTCAATGCGGTAGGGATCGCCATGTTTGGCGAAAATGCTTTTGCCATACGTTTCTTTTCTGCGTTGGCTGCCGGCATTTCTGCGGTTATTCTGTTCTTTCTCGCGAGGAAGTACGCGGATGGGTATCGTACGGGCATTTTTGTCGTGGTGGTGTTCCTTACCTTTTCAGAAGTATTTTCCATTGGTACTATTAGCGTTCTCGATAGCATGTTTTCCATGTTTCTGACGGCGGCGATGGCATTGTTTTTTTTCGCGCATATGGAGGATGTGCCCCGAAAAAGGGTATGCCTGATTGTGCTTTCAGGTATCTCTTGTGGCCTGGCGTTTCTCACGAAAGGTTTCCTTGCCTTTGCAATACCAGCCGTGGCCGTAATACCATTCCTGATCTGGCAGCGACGAGCAAAAGAGATACTCAGGATTTTGTGGATACCTTTTGTAACGGCGATTCTGGTAGCGCTGCCGTGGTGCCTGATGATCGGTACCAGGGAGAAGGACTTCTGGCATTATTTTTTCTGGACCGAACATGTCCATCGGCTCATGTCCGGCGACGGTGGACAGCACCCTAAGCCGTTCTGGTTTTTCATTCCCTGTATTTTAGGGGGCGCATTTCCCTGGTCGGTTTTGTTGCCGGCTGCGATCTTCGGCCTTAGAGGTACACATTTCAAAGATCCTCTCTTCCGGTATGCAATATGCTGGCTTCTGCTGCCCTTCCTGTTACTATCCGCTTCAAGCGGCAAACTCCTTACCTATATCCTGCCGTGCTTTCCGCCTCTTGCCGTTATCATGAGCATGGCCCTGCTGCAGTATTTTGCCGCGGGAAATAAGAAGGCATTTACGGTCGCCGCGAAGATTCTCCTGGTGATAATGGTAGTGCTTATGATTGCTTTTATTTTAACCCAGATAATACCTATTACCTTCCGAGTCTATGAGCAGCAGGAAACGAGGAAAGTTGTGCTTATGGCTATCGGTTTTCTGGCGTATGTCCTGCTTCTGTTTTGTGCCGCCAGGGCGGCGGATTTCCGAATGAAGCTGGCCTTTTTTGCCGTCGGTCCCACAGTCTTTATGTTCTGTGGGCATTTTGCAATGCCCAACCAGTACAGAAACACAAACGCACCGGGCGAGTTTCTCAGATATAACCAGTACAGAGTCCGTTCCGATACTATACTTGTTTCCGACAACTATCTGGCATCTGCTGTTTGCTGGAGTTATAAGCGCAGTGACGTTTTGGTCCTTGGCAGATCTGGTGAACTTTCGTACGGATTTGGATATGACGACTCAAAGCATCGCCTGCTCGATATCGACCGGTTCAAAGAGTTGATCACGAAAAGTTCAGGCAAAGAATCTGTCATTCTGATCCTCAATACCGAACGATACGCGGAATATAGCCCGCTGCTCCCGAAACCCGTCTTTAAGAACATCAATCATGGCTTTGTATTCGCCGAGTTTGTCAGTTCAGCTTCCACTGAAAGTGTCTCGCTTCCGGCGTATAAAGAATAAAAACTTTGGTGCCGGCAAGCCACATATTTAGCAAGCGTCGAAAAGGTTAAGTAAATCCGGAATGATAAAGATAGCAATAAGCGGCCGATATAATGTTTGTTCAGCTCGTGCGCTCAGGCTCCTATACGATAACGAATCTGAGGCAATAGGATTTTACACCATGGTCTCCCTATAACGATGCTGTTATCCGTAACACTGTATAAGGCATGACGGTAATGAGCATTTTGCCGTTTTCAATTATACCTTTTGTGCTTACTGGTATTATCGCTTCGGGCTTTTCAAGTGTGTTCGTCGCCCAGGGCACATCAGCGGTAAGCGTTTGAAGTTCGACCCGGCCGGTCGAAGCGATGTCTTTTATGCTTATTTCCAGGTCGATGGGGCCGGAAGTTCCTCTGTGCACGATTGAGATAAGCAAGCTTCCATCCTGAGACTTTGCCGCCAGGGCATCGATCGTCTGATACGAGCATGTGGAGGTGACATTCTTAAGGTCGGGCAGAACCAGAGGAGCTGCTTGTGTTGAGCAGGTCAGCTCGATTTTGACCGGCACGGAGTTGGCAAAGGCGGCGAACATCGCTTGTGCGTAATGGCACGGATTTGCAAAAACCCGCTCGCGTGTCTTTCGCAATCCGCCGCCGTGATTGACCGTGGCCGAATGAGTGACCATCTCGACAAACGGCGCCAGCCGTACCGCCGCATGATAAATCAGAACGTCATACAACGCCTCGGCATGAGTCGCAGGACTTACGAGCCTATCATTTGAAAGCAGCCTGGGAGCTTCAGCAGAAAACGGCCGGCCTACGCGGGCGAACATCTGCAGCTCCGTGACCGCAAGCCGGGGATTACTTATGCCGGCGTTTTTCATGTCCTTTTCGAGGGCGGCCCATTTTTGTTCGAGCACGTTCGGCACTGCCATGAAATCCCGGAACACATCCAGCGGATCGGTATCGGCGGGGACCTGGCCGCCGACGAGAGGATGGTCGGTTGTGGTACGCAATATATCGCTCGCCCCGGCGATTAGAGTGTCGTTCCAGTTCTTGCCCCACATCACGGGTGCTCCACAGGCATAAACGTTAATGCCGGGATCGACTTCGAGCAAAGCTTTTACGAACTGGCGATATCGATCCACATAGCCTTCGGCGGTGGTCCAGTGGTACTGCCATCGTCCCCACAATTCGTTTCCGATCTCCCAGTGTTTGACGTTATAAGGCTGTGGGTGGCCGTTTTCCGCTCGCAACTTGCCCATCGGGGTATCTACGCTGCCGTTGCAATATTCGAGCCATTGGGCCGCTTCCGAAACTGTGCCGCTGCCGGCGTTGAGGCAAATCATCGGCTCGCAGCCGACCGCCCGGCAAAAAGCTATGAACTCATCGGTTCCGAAGAAATTATTTTCCTGCTGGCCCCAGGCATAGTTCGGCAGGGTTGGGCGCTTTTCGATAGGGCCGATACCATCCCGCCAGTGGTAGCTGCTTACGAAGTTGCCGCCCGGCCAGCGAAGAATCGGTAGGTGCGATTCTCTTAAAAAGCGAATGACGTCCGGATCGGCGCCATTTATGTGATCCGCGGGATGTAATAAAATCCGTTCTATAACAAACTGTCCGGCCGTATTCGCGATAATCGCAAATTTGTAAGCTTTATCTTCCGGCAGGTTATCGGGAATCTTAAGACTACCTTCGAGTTTTTGCCAGTTCGAAGTGACATTGGAAATGGTTGCTTCGGCACAAACTTCCGTGCCATCCGGCCGGAAGAAAGCCACATTTAGAGAACCAAGGTCCGGCGAACGAACCCACATTTCGAATTCGTACTCTCTGATTCGGTGCAGGGGCAGCCATGTCCATTGTGCGATGCCCTGGCTGGCTGCGTGAACGCGAATGCGTTGGGCGCGACCTCCGTAAAGCCCTGTATCCGGGCTGGCTTCGATGGGGCCGAGTTTTGTCCAGAAGCATGCCATCGCCTCATTGCGCGATTTAACGAGTGCATCAATTTCGGAGTCCGGCCAGCCCCAGCGTCCGGCACTGTTTCGGATGTTGTTCTCGATTTGCTGCCGCTCGTAATGAAATGTTGCTAAACCATCCGGCGTGTCCTGTCCTGTTTTAAACGGGTAATCCGAAAAGGTCGGATTCCGGAGGATTTGTGCGTCCATGCCGTTCGTGATATTGAAATAAAGATGCTCGCAGAATTTCCCGGTAATGTTACGGGGTATGCGATGCGGCGATTTTTCTGCGGCGTAAATAGTCAGTGAAGCCTTTTCATTCGCCCGGCATAATCCAAGGCAGACTAATAAAATCAGGATCTGTAGGATGGGCAGGTTTCCTGCCCATGCGGTTCTGGTCTTTATCAGCATGGGCAAACGAGTTGCCCATCCTACCGCTACCGCTTTCAAATTTGCAATATCTCGTTTCATATCTGATTCCATACAATAAAATATCTTCAGTGGTTAATCGACAATGAAGTATCATAACCGTATTCTCTGCGATTTCAAGCTTGACTACGATAAGCGTATTTTGCTATACTACTTATTAGTGATATTACCAGAGTGAGGATTTATTATCCGAAAAAATGGGGGGCGGAGGTCGGAAAATGTTTGAGGAGAGAGACTTAAGAACCTTTCGAGAAATATTCTTATTTGCGATGGTACTTTGCCTGTTTTCGTTGGAGATAGCAGCTTTTGCTACTGAGCAGGTTGATCAGAATAATCTTCCGGAGTGGGCCGGCGGCTGGACGAATATAAATCCCACTCCTGACGGCCTTGCGAGCATGTGGCAGACATTCACGCCGGGGCGCCCGAGTATCACGGCGGTCGAGATCGCCATTCTTACCATTACTCCCGGACGGGGCGACGACACTCTTACCGTCGAAATTGCTAAAGACGGGCGGATTCTGACATCGGCCGATCGCCATGTCGAGGATGGATTCGACGGCCTGCTTCGGTTCGAATTTGCCGAAGCCGTGGCCGTCGTTCCGGGTGAGCTTTATGAACTAAAGGTACATGACACCGGCTTGACCCGATTCGGCTGGAAGTATGCTTCAAACACCTACGACGCCGGAAGCAGGTACGTTTCCGCAAGTGAGCGTCCCGGCACCGACTGGTTCTTCCGAACTTATGCAGCAGTGGAACCACGCATAATGTATGTTGACGACGATGCCGCCGGGGCCAATGACGGCTCAAGCTGGGAGGATGCGTATGTGCATTTACAGGATGCCCTGGCCGATGCAAATTCTGTAGAGAAACCGGTCGAAATCCGCGTAGCACAAGGCATTTACAGACCGGATCAAGGTGCAAATCAAATTCTCGGCGATAGGGAAGCAACATTCAAGCTCATCAACGGAATCACGCTTAAAGGAGGTTTCGCCAGTCTAATAAAGCCTGATCCAAATGCACGGGATATCGACGAATACGAGACTATTCTTAGTGGCGACTTAGCCGGCAATGACATTGATATAAATGATCCGTGTGATTTTCAAAACCAATCAACCCGTGAAGAGAATAGCTACCATGTCGTCACAGGCAGCAATACGGACGCAACTGCTACTCTTGATGGTTTTACAATCGCTAATGGGAACGCTGAGCCACCTACCATATATGCCGGAAGCACACCACCTCAATCCATGGGTGGCGGCATGTACATCGTCTCCGGTAGCCCCACAGTAGCAAACTGCACGTTTGCCAAAAACTTGGCAGGCGAAGGCGGTGGAATGTACAACCAAGGTGGAGGCCCAAAACTAACCGATTGTATTTTCAGAAGTAACCTAGCTGACATGGAGAGCGAAGTGGCGGGGGATATTACTATTAGTTGGTGCGGCCACGGCGGCGGAATGTATAATATTGGTAGCAGTCCAACACTAATCAACTGCACATTTACCAGTAACTGTGCAGAAGCCTTTGGTGGTGGGATGCGCAATAAATACAAAAGTAGTCCGACTTTACGTAACTGCGAGTTTATCCGAAACACTGCAGAGTCGGGCGGTGGGATGGAGAACAACCAAAGCGCCTCTACGCTAACTTACTGCTCTTTTAGTCAGAACCGCGCGGGACAGAGAGGCGGCGGGATGGACAATAGCCGAAGTACTCCAACACTGACTAACTGCTCTTTCAGTCAGAATCTGGCAGGACTAGGAGGTGGTGGAATGAGCAACTATTCCAGCAGCCTGGAACTTGTTAACTGCAATTTCACCAATAACCAAGCATACGACCACGGTGGTGGGATGTACAACTGGGAAGCCGAGGTAGTACTAAATAACTGTATATTTTCTGGAAATACTGCTACTTGGATTGGCGGGGGTGTACACAGAGGAGGTGGGGCTATATACAACAATGGAAGCAGCGATGCAAAACTTTTTAATTGCACATTTACTGGGAATTCGGGAGAAAAGGCAAACGCTTACGCCTGTAATTATTACCTGAACCCAAACAGTCTTCAGTTGATCAACTGTATCCTATGGGATGGGGGCACTGAAATTGCGTATCAGGACGGTTCAACAATCATAATCAGTTACACTAACGTACAAGGCAGCTGGCCCGGTGAGGGCAATATCGATACCGATCCGGAATTTGTACAGATGGGATACTGGACTCAACCAAGTCCTCGTAATCCGAACTCGTCTGTTTGGATCGAGGGTGACTATCATCTGAAATCCGAGGCGGGGCGATGGGATCCTGTCAGCGAGAGTTGGATTACGGGTAACGTCACGAGTGCCTGTATCGATGCAGGTGATCCGAATAGCCTGGTTGGCGATGAGCCTGATCCTAACGGCGGTAGGATTAATATGGGTGCTTACGGCGGCACGTCCGAGGCCAGTAAGTCGCCCGGTTACTCATGGTTTTTTGAGACGACGCAAGGGCCGGTTCTTGCCGAAGGGCTCGGGATTGTGCTGCCGCATGAGCATATCTTTACCGACCTTCGAGGGCCGACCACGCCCGGTTACGGCCAGGCGGACGCGGCGGATGTCGTGCGTGTAATGTCGCCGCTGCTTGCCGATGCCCGCGAAAAGGGCGTCGGTGTTTTTATCGAGTGCAGCAGTATCGGCGTGGGTCGAAATGTCGCTGTAATTAATCAGGTGGCCGTGGCTTCGGGACTACCCGTCGTTGTGCCGACAGGTGTTTACGGCCGGGCAAATTTTGCACCGCCTGAGCACCAGAGTATGACAGAGGACGAATTGGCTACGCTTTTTGTTAGTGAGATTCGCGATGGCATTGAGAGCACGGGAATTAAGGCCGGCTTTATCAAGATAGCAACCGACGAGGGCCCGATGAACACGCTGTTAGATAAAATTCTTCGGGCGGCCGGCCGTGCTGCGAGCGAAACCGGTGCTGCGATAGCAAGCCATACGCCGACGGGGAGCAACGCCGTTCGTCAGGTCGATATTCTCGAATCCATCAACCCGGCGATAAGGTTCATCTGGGTGCATGCCCAGAACGAGAGCAACCGAAACATACACGTTCAGTTGGCTGCCCGCGGGGCGTATATCGAATTCGATTCATTGGGCTGGAATCCGGGAGAGGATTCGACGTACATCTCCGCCATTAAAAACCTGCTCGCCGCCGACTACGGCGACCACATCCTGCTCTCGCACGATGCCGGATGGTACCAGCCCGGCTCAGCTAATGGCGGGACGCAAAAGCCCTTTACCTACCTGATCGACACTTTCATCCCGAAGCTAAGGGACGCCGGCGTGGACGATGCGACCATTCGTATGATTACGCAGACGAATCCGGTTCGCGCTTTTGGCTTTAAGTCCGGCGAATGAGGCTACCTGCCCGACGGCTACGGCGAGTGCTCGATTGAATGATATGTCTTACATCCCCAGTGCTGTGATCTGGTTGATCAAATTCTGATAGGCGTACACCGTTACGTACAGGCAAAGGATCGTGACGACTATCACGATTACGGTGATAATCGCCCTGGTTAAAATTTTATACCGGGGATTAATCCAGACCAGCGGAAGTGCTATCGGCCCGAGGCAAAGCAGTGCGAGAACAACGGTTCCGGTAGCGAAGTACCATTTTTTCGGCCGGGGCTTTGATATCTGCCGGACGGTTCCGTCGAGAAACTCGCCGCAGTATCGGCACTTGATGGCCTCGGCCTGAATCTGCTCGGCACAAAAAGGGCATTTCTTCATGTCGGCCATATCTTCCACGATGGGCTCGTTTTGCTCCATTACTGCCTGTTTTGTACAATCGTATTCGGCTATTTTTGTTTCCATAATAGCAGTTATCGGTTCTTTAGCAAGGCTTCTTTAGGAACAAAGCAGGTAGGGTGTGCAAATTCCGTTTTGCACACGCAGTCATAGGGATTCCTTACGGAGAAAAAAGCAGCAAAGAGCCGCGTGTGCAACCAGCCCCTAAGGGGCAAGTTGCACACCCTACGAGACTTATTTACTGCCGATGCAGTATAGATGCTTCTCCGACCGGATAAAAATATTCCCCTGCGAGATGGCCGGGCTGGCTTTGCATGTTTCGTTTAGCTCGTTTTTGGAGAGGACTTTGAATTCGGCTCCATCGGCGATGATCGTGGTGGTTCCTTTATCTGAGAGGAAATAAATTTTGCCGTCCGCCCAGACCGGCGATGCTGAAAATCCGCCGCCCAGTCTTTCTCGCCAGATTACTTCGCCGGTTGCCGCTTTGAAACACTTTGCGACGCCTGTTTCGGTTACAAGGTATAGATATGGCTTGACGTATAGCATCGATGGTATCTTCGGTACATCATCCGGCGACTCCCATGCTATATGAGTTTTGGTGACATCGCTTTTGCCGCCGGTGCGGATCACACGGATTGTCGAGTCTCCGAATCCGGATGCGGTAAAAATCAAACCCTCGCCGACAACGACAGACGGCACGACACCTTCACCCGGGCTCGATACCGTCCAGATTCTTTCGCCGGTGTCCGGATCGAAGCCCTGTATGACGTTACCGGCCGAGCTGATGAGCTGGTCTTTGCCGTTGACGTTTAGGATTTGCGGACTGACGTGGGCGATTTGCGACAGGCCTCGCTTGCCTTCCCAGCGAACCTTTCCCGTATTTTTATCGAGAGCGAGAATCACGGCCTTGTCCCAGGGTTTCTGCCAGCCGAGCTTCGGGTCGGGGCCGGAGCTGCTCGGATCGAAAGCGACAATCAGAAACTCCTTGTACAGGATTGGTGAGACGCCTAAGCCGTGCTCGCTGAAATACTCGAAATCGCGATACATCCAAGCCGTATCGCCTTCCTCCGAGACCGCCGCGATGCTGCCATCGAAAGCCACGATATAGACGTTATTACCGTCGGTGACCGGTGTTGACGATGCGTACGAATTGAGCGGCTGTCTGTGTCCCGGTTTTTGCCGGAGTACCTGCCTGTCCCACAGGACAGTCCCGCTCTTTCGATCAAGGCATATCAGATGAAACGAGGCACCTTCATCGGTTGCCGTGGTCACGAAGACACGATCGCCGAAGACAATCGGGCTCGACCAGCCTTTGCCGGGAATGGCCGTCTTCCAGACAATGTTCGAGGTAGCGTTCCATTGCGTGGGCAGGTTTTTCTCATTCGAGATTCCCTGTCGGATCGGACCGCGAAAGCCCGGCCAGTTCTCGGCCACTGATGTTTGAGGTATTACTGCTGAGAATACTGTCAGCCAGCAAAATATCAAAGTAGTTTTTCGATTTACCATTCTCATCTGTCCTTTATACCTTAAATATGGCCACCTTTGAGACGTCTTAAGGTTTTTATATATAACCATCATACCGAAACTTCCCACTGATTGCAATTATTCAAAACTGATTATAGATTGCAAAATCAAGTCGTGTTGGTACGATATGGACAACGTAGTTCCCGTCATTTTTGGGTGAGAACGAATGAAACGATAGAGCAGCCGGCTTTTAGGAGACCACAATGAGGACATTGAGAGTAAATAAATATATTTTTGTTACGCTTGGGTGTGTGCTGCTGTTTCTAATCGGATGTGAGGCGACGGGTCAAAAGCCGGCATCAAATGTCAAGATCGTTAAAATCGTGCCTGAAGAAACCGATGCCGTGCTGGCGAATCCGGGAATGGGCTGGGAGACTTTCGGCCGGCCTGAAGATAAGGACAAGAACCTGCCGGACTGGATCCCTTCGACAATACAATACGCCCGCTGGGGCTGGGGAGTACTGGAGCCGGAGCCAGGCAAGATCGATTATGCGTTCCTGGATAAGGTCCTTGCCGAGACACGCGCCTCGGGCCAGAAGCTGGCGTTTCGCGTAATGTGCTGTTCGACAAGACCGGGCAGGCCTTATCATCCCGAATGGCTCGAAAACGTCGGCGGCAAAATCCTGAGCTGTGACTACTCGGGAACCGAAGGACTGCTCGTGCCGGACCTGGACGATCCGGTCGTACTCGAAAGGCATCTTGACTTTATCAAGAGACTCGGCGCCCGTTATGACGGGCACCCGGACATCGACCACATTGACCTCGGTACGGTCGGCTGGTGGGGCGAGTGGCACATGAGCAGCTCGGAAACCGGCAAAATGCCGGCAATGGCCAATCGCAAAAAAATCATCGACGCCTACTTCGCCGCGTTCCGCAGGACGCCTCTGCTGATGCTGATAGGGGGCGGCGAATGCCTGAGCTACGCCGTAAGTCTGGGTGCCGGCTGGCGGGCCGACTGCCTCGGTGACATGGGCGGGTTCTCGAAGACCTGGTGCCACATGTGCGACGCTTATCCGAAACTGATTCCGGCCGCCGGGGTGCAGGATGCCTGGAAGACGGCGCCGGTCGCCTGGGAAAGCTGCTGGGAGATGCGGCGATGGGTGAAGGAGGGCTGGTCGCTGCGATATATTTTCGACTACGCTCTGGACATGCACGGCTCGTATTTGAATAACAAATCGGCGCCGCTGACGGAGGGCGAGAACGTCCGAGCCGAAATCGAGCGTTTTCTTCGCCGGCTCGGCTACCGCCTGGTGCTGAGACAGATTGAGCATCCCGCACGCGTCAGGGCAGGCGAGCCGCTGACGCTGGCGATGAAATGGCAGAACACCGGCTCGGCGCCGTGCTATAGGCCGTACCGTGTGGCGTATCGTCTGACAAATGAGAGCGCCGGCAATAAAGTGCTCGTAGGAAATGTCACCGTGGAGAAATGGATGCCGGGGCACGTTGAGACCTTTAGCGAGGAGTTTATCAAGGACCCGCCCGAACTTCCTCCGGGACCGATTGCCGATGTAGCCGATCATGTTGTCGTACCGGCCGATATGCCCGCGGGTCTATATCGTCTTGCAATAGGCATTGTTGACGAGCAGATGCCTGAGCCTGTCGTGCAGTTTGGCATAAAAGACCGGACTCAGGACGGCTGGTACCCGCTTAGCGAAATCGAAATAACAAAATAGACATGCAAGGAGCAATGAAAATGACGAAGACAAACGTACCAATATCAAGACGTCAGATGATGAAAAAATCTCTGGCCGCTGCGACTATACTTACTTCGGCGTCGGCCGGACTGGCGGTGACAACGGTGAAGAATACATCGGTCAGGCTGGGCGGCCCTACATTCGAAAAATATGAAGATCCCGCCGGCTGGATAGCGGCGCTGAAAAAGCTCGGCTACAGCGCTGCTTATTGCCCGGTCGGCGCCGATGCCGGAGACGACGTTGTCAAAGCCTATGAACGGGCGGCCAAAGAAGCGAATATCATCATTGCCGAGGTGGGAGCGTGGAGCAATCCGATTAGTCCCGATGAGACAACTCGCAAAGAAGCGCAGGAAAAATGCCGCCGGCAGTTGCACCTTGCGGATCGCATCGGGGCTCGGTGCTGCGTGAATATCGCCGGCTCACGAGGCGAACAATGGGACGGGCCGTCGGCGAAGAATTTTACCGACGAGACGTTCGACATGATAGTCGAGACTACACGTAAGATTATCGACGATGTAAAGCCGAGCAGAACGTATTTTACATTGGAGACGATGCCGTGGGCGTACCCGGATTCGGCCGATTCGTACCTGAGCCTGTTCAAGGCCATCGACCGAAAGCAGTTCGCTGTTCATCTGGACCCGGTGAACATCGTGTGCAGTCCGCAGCGTTATTTCAGCAGCGGCGATCTGATTCGCGAGTGCTTCGCCAAGCTCGGGCCGTACATTAAAAGCTGTCACGGCAAGG
>Ga0307425_1001466_pt1 | contig 14056 bp, 19 predicted proteins | sample SalMarWE160330MG_FD_202152 | JGI IMG/M metagenome (GOLD analysis project Ga0307425, IMG submission 202152) | Salt marsh sediment microbial communities from the Plum Island Ecosystem LTER, Massachusetts, United States - WE1603-30 | ecosystem: Environmental > Aquatic > Marine > Intertidal zone >... | reverse complement strand
GATTTAGGGACAGACACAAATCAACATTTTCGAAATGGATTAAAGGATAGAATTGGAAACTACAACCGTAATTTTCTGGATAAAAATCAGTGTGGTGTTTTACCTGCTGACGATATTGGCAATTGTTGACATTGTGCGAAAGGATTTCGGGACCATCGGAAAGAAAGCACTCTGGGGAGTCATTGCAATGATTCCGTTTGTGGGATGGCTGATTTATTTGATATTCGGGTTCCGAAAAGGTAAGAAGCCGGTGCGTGAGGATTAGCAAACAAATATAATTTGACAACCATCTTTATTTTCTATAATCAATTGTAATTCTAAGGTCCCATCGTCTAGCGGTTAGGACGCCGGCCTCTCACGCCGGTAACGGGGGTTCGATTCCCCCTGGGATCACCAAAATTAGCAAGGGATTAGTCGCCGCCACAACTAATCCCTTTTTTGTGTTGCTTCCAAACCCGTTTCAATTCATCATCAACTTAACCTCCAGAAAGTTTTACGGTATATCCCTGTTGTTCGATCTCATTCAAAAGAGTCTCCCTGTGATCACCTTGAATGATAATAACACCATCTTTCATTGTACCGCCAGTACCACACTTACGTTTCAATGTTTTGGCAAATTGCTGAAGTTTTTTATTGTTAAGTTGGAGACCGAAAACAGTGGTTACAGTTTTCCCTTTCCGGCCTTTGACCTCTCTTCTAATTCTTACAATTCCATCATTAGGATATATGGATTGTTTCTTAATGTTTTCTTTCTTTTTGCAGATGCATTTCGTAGTTGGATGTCCGCAGGAAGGGCAAATTCGGCCTGATTTTGTTGAATAAACCAAACGGGTATTATCCATTAAACCTTTTCCTCAATTTCCCGGAACACTTAAACGTAACTATCTTCCTTGGTTCCAACATCATATCCTCACCAGTAGCCGGGTTCCGGCCTTTACGTTCCTTCTTTTTCTTTACACAAAACTTTCCAAACCCTGAGACCAATACATCCTCATCTGAGGCCAGAGTTCTTTTGATGATCTCTAATAGAGTTTCTACAAGTTCAGAAGATTTGTTCTTTGGAAAACCGGTCTGATTCTGGATTGATTCTACGATTTGTGCTTTTGTGAGTGTCATGTTGGGAGTCTCCTCTTGTAATAATATTTTAGAATTATAAGTGATTTATCTCAATTATTAGGGGGGATGTCAATTGCAAAGGTTTATCTGTTACAATTTAGAAACTTGGTAATATTCTTGACTTCTTAGGTTAAATATGTGAAAAGGCACATGATTCCAAAATAGTTGCTTTTACCTTAAAGAAGGGAGAGCCATGTGATGATAAAAAACCCCATTCCTTGGTTTTGAGAGTTGGGGTTTTGTTTTTAAATATTAGATATCACAATACTGGTTATAGTCCACATAATGGCAAGCTGTCAGGTGTTGACAAGTCCGATTTATACGTCTTATCTCAATAGATCACAAACTAACTTTTCGCTCCAACCGGTATGCGACTCCGCTGCCGTTGAGCGCCACATTTGAAGGACAGAAAATGGATATTATAAATATACTTGGCACCATTAAAGGAAAAGTTCTTGATACCTCCCATCTCGACTTGATCAAAGACGCATATGAACTACAAAACCAGAATATTGTTCAGCTTAAGAATAATAATGATGCTTTACGAGAAAGTAATGAGTTGCTTAAACAAAAAATAAAAAAGTTAAATGATGAAAACACAATTTTAAAAGAAACTGTCAAGAAGTACAAAAATAACATTAAGTCGCTTCCTCAGATATCATTGACAGATGATTTTTCTGAAGTTGCGGTTAACATTTTAGAGCTTTATGTTGGCAACGATACTACAGAGTTGTGGGAAAAATATATCATTCGTAAACTTCCTTTCAGCGAAATACAGGTACAAGAAGGTCTTGATGAGTTGTGTAAAGCAGAACTGATTTCTTCTTATTCTTTCGATCCTTCCCATGGAAGAGAGTATTCACTTACAGAAAAAGGCAGATACAATCTCGCTAATAAACCTGAGTAATCTTTTTTAAACCAAGGTCAGATGTTTTTAGCTCTGAGAAAAACCTCTATCTCGTGGCTTTTGCCAAATAATTTAGATGGAAAGTTAAGTAACTCCGAGAAAAGCTTGGCCACGCGATATTGTATAACCGGGACGTCTTCTTTCCTACTGAAACTGACAGAGTGAAACCTGATTTTTTCTATGGTGAATTTTGTTCGATCGGCAAGTATCCGCATCGAGTTGGTATTAAAGAAACTTATGTGACCAATGGCGGGACAAAAATAGTCCCAACGGTCTTTCATGAACTGAACGGTCCAGCTGTCCGTATTGCCGGTTCTGATGATCATAAGCCCTCCCGGACGAATGACGCGATGGCACGCCTGCAAAAGACTCACGGGATCTTGTAAATGTTCTATGACTTCAATAAGTGTCACTATGTCAAAGGACTGTTCGGGCAACGGCAGATCTTCGAGAAATCCCTGGTGTACCTTGAGCCCGGATTTAACCGCCGCCATTGCGGGCTTCGGCATCGGTTCTACCCCTTCTGCATGAATGCCCAAATTGTTGGCTATGGTGATAAAGGAACCGATTGAACACCCCACATCCAGTAAACGGATGTCGTGGTAGTCTTTGCCCAAGAGAACTTTTGCCGTTTTTAACGTTTTTTTAGTCCGCTTCAGCAGCCTCCTTGAGATTATCCCGGATTGGCATGTCCCTTTGGGATCATCAAAGACTTTCATGGAGTTTTTATATATTGTTTCATCGATTTTAAGTACAAGCTGACCACATACAGAGCAGCGCCTTAACGGTCCTTCGGGCAGGACGATGTCGGAAACCACAAGGTCGGATCGGCACCCGATGGGACAAGAAGAAATATAGGGCGGCTCAGTTTTTAACATAAATACAATTTCCTTGGGGATTTTCGGCGGACTTCAGGCACTTGAACGCCGGGCAAATCAAAAAGATATTGTTTAACGGATTATTTCCCCCAAAATATTATTTTCAAGAATGATTTTCTTGAAATAGCCGTTGTTGTATGATGAGATTTTGGATACATAACCTGAACGGATTTGTCAAACTTGAAATTGATAAGAACTCGCTTGTTGAGAGCAGGTAGATTGAACGTTTATGATTGTGTCTGGAACACATATAAACCGCAACATATGGAAGCCCATCGTTTAACAATCTCGCCCCCCCCTTGTTGAATGGATAAAACCCTTTATCGGTTCTTGAATAATGGTGACCCCATTACCCCTATTATTAAGTTTCCAGTCTTTCGTATCCTGTTGAATCGTTCTTTATTCACCGGGGAACCTTGAACCCACCCAGTATTCCATCGGAGTGCTTATACTCTCATAACGATCCATACTTATCCCGCTCGCCTAATGTGTTTGAAGGCTTAATTTGCGCCCGTATCTGAATTAAGGAAAGCGATTAGGTATTTTGAAAAACGTCAATGATACGTTGGTTTATCATCATCCTTCTTTTTGTTGCCGTCTAAAACTTTAAAACGAGATCGTTTCCTTTTAAGCTTCCATTCGAGATACTTTGTGTAAATTAAATTTGGATCGAATAGAGTTTTTGGCCCTTTAAAATAGATATAACCAAAAAGAATCCCACCAAGATGATATGCACCGTGAGGGTTTACCTTTGCTAAAAAAGTCAAAAAGGTTATTAAGGCAGTACCGTAACTGACATACTTTGCTTTTATTGGTAATATAAACATGAGCAATATGGTAGATTCGGGACTAAGCAATCCAAAAATAACAATCATGGATAGTATACTCGGCATCATGCCTAAAAATGGTGCATCAAAACCGGATACGCTGCTAAAGGCAAGCCCGCATAATGCTCCACCTAAGGCAGACAAGTAAAAAAGGATCAAAAAACGCTTAGAGCCAAATGCATTTTCAACCGGTGCTGCAAAAAAATAAAATACGATGCAGTTAATCAGAAAACTGATGGGCGCTCGTGGATTGTGAATAAATGGATGGGTAAAAATTTGCCAGATATGAAAACTCTTATATTTTAAAGGGTAAAGCTGGAGAACTCCAACGACTGGAATTTGTAACCAGTGCTCAAATAAAAGTTCTAAAATATAGATTGTCCCATAAATAAGTAAGAGTCTCTTTCCGAGAAGTGTCAAATTTGATCCAAATCCGGAGGTTATTCTAAATCGATCTGGGTTTACCATAATAGCCCTCTATTAGACCTCAATTGAGGTTGGTTTTAAATCTACAACACTAATTTCATTAAAATTGACCAATCTATAAAACTGATTCAACATTTTTTCAAGTTACAAAAAAGCTGTTAAACGATCAGCCAATAAAAGCTTTATTGTTTCTAACCCGGCCGGTATGGATGCTATCGTGTTTTTAATGCCTCATCGGCCGATAGTAACTTGTTGCAGGGGTTGTATTTACAAACAACATGGGATAAAGATATGAAAGGAGCTTTCAGATCAGAAGATACAGGTTTCTTGTTGAATTGACAATGGGATGGATTGAAGGGTAAATTTGTTTTTCCTAACAAAAATCACTAATAGATCTTATCCAATAGGTAAATGTATTTATGAAAAATAATGATAATGAATTTAGTAGAGGTGAAGTCCGTGCTTTCATATTTGGAATAATAGATGATATGTCCGACACGGAAATGCGACAACTCTTGAAAGATTTGGAGAATTGGCAGAAATCCAAGAATGAAAAGAGAAAATATCCCCGGAGATCGACTATCATAGACATAACCTATTCATCAGATCAAAGACGTTTTTTTGAAGATTTTGTCCGAAATATAAGTGCCGGTGGTCTATTTATTGAAACAAACTTGATAACAGAGCTTGGTCAAAAATTAACAATGACTTTTTTTCACCCGGACTCCGGTGATCCTGTCAAAGTTTTAGGAAAAGTTATAAGAGCCGATTCAGAGGGAATCGGAGTGAAATTCAACAAGCTTTTAAGTGATCTTTAACACATCTTTTCACAGGCAAATGATATTTGTAATTACTTAAAATTTGGGATCATGGTAAGCAAAGCACAGGTTTTGCCAAGTCCGATTTTCGTGAGGTTCTCTCAATGGATCTGCCCTTTGTCTCGGTCAGCCCAAAAGATCCGTCGCCTCTTTCATCATTCGTCCGATCGGCAAGTTTCGCGGGCACGATAGTTCCGCTTCGTTGAAGTCCAGCTGAGCCAAAAGCGTTCTTGTTTGAGCCGGCAACGCCTCGAAGGTGGAACGTGCCAGCGTTAAATCCTGGTAAGAGTGAGCGTACATGAGGCAGCGCATGACATCGTTTATCGGCACATTTATGCCAAGTCCTTCTGAACAGAGACGGCCGCATCCGGCACAATAGTCGCTGCAGGTCTCCCTGGCGTATTGGGCCAACAGGGCACGATCGAACTGTGACAGGCGGATTTGATCGACTGCCGCCGCCGCATTGGTCGCCATAATGGTGAGATTGGGCATCTGAGAGCAGATGCTGGCGATACGTTTATCTTCCCAAACAGCCATTAGCCTTGCCTGATGGTCGGTAAATCCTTTCTGCATAAAGCGGCCTGCCATCTCTATCTCAGACTCGGAATCGCTCTTGACCGGACCGCCGCCCTGGGTCTTCATGGCCGTGAGACCGATACCGGCTCGGTAGCAGGCCTCAACCGCCGCTTTCATGCGGGGCTCGTGCATCAGGCGGAAGTTGTAGGTAAACATGATGCCGTCTATCCACTGCAGCCGGACGGCCCCCTCAAGGCAGTCTTCCATGTTGGAATGTGTGCTGAAGCCGAACAACCTCAACTTACCGGCCTTTTTCATGGCCTGGGACCAGGATTCCAGACCGGGGTCCATCTCATCGATACCTCTGATGCCATGCACAAAAAGCAGGTCAATGTAATCGGTATGTAGACGTTTCAGGCACTCTTCAAGCCGGGGCGTAAAATCGGTACCTCTTCTCAGTGAAAGCTTGGTCACCAGAAACACTTGTTTGCGGGTATCGGGATTTCGGGCGAACCAGCGACCGATGCCCTCTTCGCTGCGGCCGCCGCCGTACCCTTCGGCGGTGTCCCAATAGTTGATTCCCCACTCAAGCGCTTTGGCGAGCATTAACCGATTGTTCAAAATGTCAAACATCCCGCCCAGCGAAAGTGTGGAGACCTTTATGCCCGACCGGCCGAAGGGTCTGCGGGGCATCGGCGCCTTGGGAAGGGCGATCTGGGCCGAAGCCTGGCGGGGTCTCCGAAGAGCCGTATCACCCACCGCAACCCCCAATCCGATGGCCGCAACTTTTTTTAGAAAGTCGCGGCGATTGGGTCTATCGTTTTTATTTTCATCAAATGACATGATTCATACCTCCTTGGATACCGAGCTACTCGGTCTTGGCGGCCGGGGACAACCGGCGACCCGTGCCGAGGTCGAAAACCGGCTGAAATTTGTATTTGCTCATGATCACGTTTTCGGGGGTCTGCAGGCTGGTCTCGCTGCTCTCTATCCAAAAGCGAAGCTCAGCGTTAATATTAAACCCTTGGCTCAACGCGCGGTCAAGCTCACTTTGGGTTTTTCCGTAATATTTTTCTGCCTTTCTTCCGTGATAGGCCCGCTTGGCATCGTACCACGCTTGTGCGCTTTCATACGGCAGTACCACGAAAACCCAATATTCCGTGCGGTCTTGTAAAACCGCTTCAAGAAACAAGGAATATTCGATTTTCTTTCCATCTGCAGAGGCTGTCTTTAGGCGTTCTATCTCCATATCCTCAATCAACCATGTGGTTGTGCCACCAAGCGCCCCGACAAAATCCTGTACCGGTCCAAAAACATAACCCGGGTTTTTTTCGCAGGCAATGAAGTACCCCTTTAAAAACCACTCAGGCGGGACATAGGCCTGAAGCCCGTTCTTTTGCCTAAAAGCCTGGGCAGACTCCGCTGAAACAACCGGAGCCGTTATCACCAGGCTTACCACCATGAACACGGATGCAATCAGACACCATTTTTTCAGTATCATCGCATGACTTTCTTTTAAAAGGTTGGTTCTTTAAACTCAGGGTTTGCAGAGGATCCGACGCTGGGACCGCCGAAAACCATTGAATGAAAGATTTTGAAACAGCTTCTGAGTTAACGTTGCCCAATAGAAAATTGCCGGGCATTCAATCATCCTTTGATACTACTTTGTACTTCTGTATTTTTCAACATTTTTTCAAGAAACAAAAAACCTTTTAGACGGCCAGCCTATAACATCTTTATTGTTTTTGACCCGGTTGGTCAGGAGACTATCGTGTTTTTACAAGCCGTCTCAAAAATACATCTAACGCCCAATTACGGCGTTGCCCCGTATGACGGGACTCCCCGTATAGTTGTATTTATAAAAGGTGGGTCGCGAGCCTCTTCAAAATGCTCACATACTCCCATGTATGCTCCGCTTTTTCATATGTTACACATGACGCCTACGGCGTCTCGCGCCTTGTCCTTGAACGTAATCTGCATTTTTGAGATGGCTTGAAGTGCCTCATCGATTGATAGCGATGTGTTGCCGGGGTTGTATTTAAAAGTGGCATGGGATAAAGAAAGAAAAGTCGCTTTCAGATCAGGAGAAACAGTTTATTGTCGAATCATACGTTTTTATGAATAAGCAAGTTCATTCAAAACACATCATTCATTTAGACATGGATGCTTTTTATCCCTCGGTCGAGGTGCTTGACAATCCCGCCTTAAAGGGAAAGCCGGTCATAGTGGGAGGTGGCAAGGAAAGAGGTGTGGTGTCATCCGCCTCATATGAAGCTCGAAAGTTCGGCATTCATTCCGCCCAACCTATTGCGAAAGCAAAACGCCTTTGTCCTGATGGGATTTTTTTACCTGTCAGAATGTCAAGATATCAGGAAGTCTCTAAACAAGTATTTGAAATATTTCATCGTTTTACACCATTAGTTGAGCCGTTATCTATTGATGAAGCATTTCTTGATGTAACAGGTTCCATACGTCTTTTTGGTCAGCCCGAAAACATCGCGACAAAGATTAAGCAAATAATTTTAGCAGAGACAGGCCTGACAATTTCAGCCGGTGTTGCGCCTTCAAAATTTGTGGCAAAGATTGCCTCTGACATTGACAAACCTGACGGTTTAACGGTTGTAAAGCCCGATGATATTAGAGATTTTTTAGATCCGCTTCAGGTCAAGAAAATGTGGGGGGTTGGAAAACAAACACAGCTTCTTTTAAGCCGCCTCAATATCCACACTTTTAGGGATTTGAGACAAACACCGGTAAAGGTCTTGGAGAAAAAATTTGGGAAACAGGGTGTCAAAATACATATGTTGGCCGCGGGAGTAGATGAACGAGATGTGATACCGGAACATGATGTGAAGTCTATCGGTCATGAACAGACTTTTTCACAAGACATCGTATCTTTGAATGCGGCTCAAAAAGAGCTCCTTGCTTTGGGTAATAAAGTGGCTCGGAGGATGCGGCATAAAGGTCTAAAAGGAAAAACCATCACATTAAAAATCAAATATTTTGATTTTGTTCAGATCACCCGGTCAACCACTTTGCCTAAATCAACGGATGATGGTTTAAAGATATATTCAGTTGCTTGTCGTCTTTTAAAAAAGACTGAGGTAACGAAAAAAAAGATCAGGCTTTTAGGGATTTCTTTGTCTCAACTCAGTTTTTTGGGTATCGGAACCCAGCTCTCTTTATTTGATCAAGATCGCTCATCTCAAAAACGTGAGAGATTGAATACGGTTTTAGATTCGTTATACGAAAAATTTGGTGACAAAAGTGTTGTTCCCGGCACGCTTTTAAACGACTGAACGGGTTACTTTCAAACCGCTTATCTTCAATTATTTATTTCCGCATTAAATGCTTGTGTTTCTATTAACAATTTCTCAGATTCAAATATGAGATTCTCAATTTTTTTAAGTATGATTTCTAATTTAACCTTTTGATTATCTTCGAAATCATCCCACTTTTTGAAAATTTGTCCTGATGCCCTTGATCCAAGATAAACATCAGTTCCGATAGAAATTTCAAGTTCAGAGTCTTCAGTTTTTATTATCATTGTATCATTCCTCATTTAACAAAAAATTATTTTTTAAAAGAAATTCTTAGAATCGTGAGATTACATGTTGGGGTTGCAAAAAGCGTGCACAAAAGATTGGATGCTGATTTAACGAAAAAAATAAGAGGGTTATGTGAAAATACAAAGAAGGCAGGAGGTTCAAGCAAAAAATTTTATGTAATATTCATCATAATTATATGAAAAAATTTTCATTCTTTGGAAGCCGCTTTATTCTAAACTTGTAAGACACATGCCTGCTCAAGGGCCTTAATAAATTCCGGGTTGGTTTTTTTTATTCTTATAATTCTGTCCCATGAAAGAATGTTTTCTAGGTCAGGTTTCTCTATCCCAAGATCAGATTCCCTGCTAACCGCCTCTATGATTAATGATAGGGAATAGATCGGGATCTTTTTTAATATGTCTTCATCAGAAATATCGGCTTTATCAAGATGTTGGGACCTTAATATTTCTGATACACAGACTGAAAGAATTGGATCTGCAGAGTCTTCCGGTTTTTTGCATTGTTCAAGATCATAGTTGGCTTCTAAAAAGTCTTCCGCCATCTTTTGTAATGTATCTAACCATTTTTTGTTCAGATTCTGAGGAAGAACTGCCTCAGGTCCATTTTTTAAAACCTCATTATTAAATTTGGCCAGCATATAAGAAAAACCTTCCTTCTTAATCGGCGTTAATTTTATTTCGCAATTTTCCGGAACAGTTAAACGTAACGACTTTCCGGGACCGAAGCATCATGGCGTCACCGGTTGCCGGATTCCTACCTTTCCGCTCTCGTTTTTCTCGTACACAAAATTTTCCAAATCGGCTTATGAGGACATCCTCACCGGACGCTAAAGCACCTTTTATTATTTCAAGAAAGGTCTCAACAAGTTCTGAAGATTTTTTCTTCGGGAATCCGGTCTGATTTTGGATGGATTCTATGATTTGAGCTTTTGTGAGTGTCATGGCAGAATCTCCTTTGTGTTTATAAAACCCAGGATAACATTGCAGTTCCAAGTATCAACGACAAAATGCCGAATAACCTGTAGGTTTGATCTGATAATGAATTAACATACCAATTCATAAGTTCATCATACAGATTTTTAGGAATTAAAAAGATAACCACTCCTTCAATGACAGCCGATAATCCAATTAATCTAATAAACCATGGATGATGGCTTGCAGTTGCAGAAACCAGAAGCAGGATTCCCATTATCGCTTCAAAGACCGAAAGAAATTTTCGATCAATTTTGCTGGACAAACGATTCAAAAAAGTTCTGGTTTCATTGGTATAAAGAATGGTGCAACACCCGATTACAATAAAAAGAAAGCTCATTGCATAAAGAAACACGTTCATAGTTGGCTCCTTGAAAGTCTAAAGGTCGTTGTGGAAAGGCATTGTTCAACTAAGTTGAAGAAAGAATGGTAAATATATTCACAAATACGACAGCATTTGTCAACATGTGATTTTATACATTAGCCTGTTTTTGTTAAATATATTTCACAATTTTATTTGAGCTTTAAAAAAACTTGCTTTTGCTTCCATTCCATAAGTGATATTTTCCGGACATCCTGAGATGTGCCGTCAATTTCTGCAGTCAGGCATCCATCCCAGAAAAAATCGGGTACTCTCTGAAAAAAGTTTTCCAGATTTTTTCCGTCGATCCAGATACCCTGATTTAGAAACAGGGGACCCAACTCTAATGCCACAAGATTAAAGAGCTTTAGCATCACGGTCCCGTTTTCAGCAGAATCGTCTACTATATTATTCTTATGGGAGATTTGGCTGCGCATGGCTGCATAGGCACCGCCCCGGCGCAAAACGGCCCCGGCCAAACCCGGCATGGCTGCCGAAAGCGCCAGTGTGGATCCTTGCCGGATCACGGCGGTGTCGATATTATCAACGACCTTTCCATTCAAGAATATGGTTTGAATCCTCTGGTCGAGATAGTCGTCACTTACACCGATTTGTCGACACAACAGATCTCGAATAGAAATTCCTGTCCGGATTTTTAAAGTGAAACCCTGTCCGAGCAGAGAGGAAAAAAGCGATATCCGGTCCGGTTTTACGGTCAAACTTATTTTTGTGATGGAATTGGTTTTATGTTCCGGTTTCATGGGATTATTAAGAATAGATGGTTTTGTCGTACGTGTTCGCAGGTTGAAAAAAAAGGGGAACCCAAAACAGGGCTCCCCATCTTCTGATTGGTGTTACCAATTATAGACCTGATCAAGATCTTCGTCCTTAACCTCAAAAATAACATTATGGGGAGGGAGTGCCTCTGCCTTGAAAAAATCAGGCAAACGGTCATCTTTGGCCGTAAAGCCGGCTCGGGAATTGAAATCTCTTTCAAAGGAAAGGATGGTTTTGCCCAATTCGGTCACATCGTCTGCCGTAAGGTTCTGTCCGGTAAATGCACTGATCATGTCCACAAGGGCATTAAATGTTTCCGGCTGGTCCAGGACCGCAAAGGCGATAAAGAGACACATGCCGGTGGCGTCGATGGCGGCTGTGGCAATTTGAAGGTTTCTGGAAAGTTCCACTTGGCCTTCAGGTTTTAACGGGTCTACGCTGCCCCCAACATTGAGAATGTTTGCGGTGACCGCATATCCGGCTGTGTGATCGGCACCCATGGTGCTGGTGGCATATGTCACGCCCATCCCCTGGACGGATCGGGGATCGTAAGCCGGCAGGGCCTGGCCTTTGACCACGGGAACCCTTTCAACACCAAAGACCTTGCCGGTCACCGCAGCGCCGCTTCCGAGGATACGGCCCAGTGGGGTTCCTTTGCCGACTTCTTTGAGAAAGTTGATGGCGGCTTTGGCATCGCCGAACTGTGCCAGACCTGCTTCCATGGCCACACCGATGGTGGCGCCCATTTCAATGGTATCCAGACCGTAATCATCGTCCATACGGTCGAGTTCGGCGATGGCGTCCATATCATCGATGCCGCAGTTTCCGCCGTGAGCCCAGACCGTTTCATATTCCGGTCTTTTGGTAAAAAAATTGCCGTCTTTGTCATTGTAGATGCCTGAGCATCGGATGACACAGCCTTTGTGGCAACCGTGAGCCACCATGCCGCCTCGGGCTTTCATAGTTTCCGACTGGGTTTCACCGCTGATATTTCCGGCACCGTCAAATCGACCGGTTTTAAAATTATGGGTGGGCAATGCACCGGCTTCATTGATAACATTGGTCAGGATGTTGGTTCCAAAAGAAGGAAGTCCCTCTCCTGTTATCGGGTGTTTTTTAAGCCCCTGGACAAATTCCTTGTTGGCGGCTTTAAATTTTTCGGGGTCTTTGGGTGATCGGGTGGGCATGCCAGTGTCGTCAAGAATGATCACTTTGACGCCTTTGGCGCCCATAACCGCACCGACACCCCCGCGACCTGCATGCCGGGTCGGTCTTTGCTCCATGTCGGTAAAGGCAACGGAAGCGGCCGCCATTTTCATCTCACCTGCCTGCCCGATGGAGATACAGGCCACTTTATCGCCGTATTCTGCTTTAATTTTGTCAACCAGATCATAGTTGCCCATCATTTTAAGGCTGTTGTCGGGGGTAATTTCTACACCGTCTTTATTAATGACAACCTTGTAAAGCGTGTCGTCGCCGGGTTTACCTTCAAGCACAACGGCGGCATATCCGAGACGGGCAAGAACTTGAGCACCCTGACCGCCGACATTGGCCTCCTTGATACCGCCGGTGAGAGGACTTTTACAACCCACCGAAGCCCGTCCGGACTGAGCGGCATGGCTTCCGCTCAAAAGCCCTGGGGCGATAACCAGTTTATTGTCTTTTCCCAGCGGATGACATAACGGCGGCACCTCTTTGCTGATAATTGCCGATGTCATGCCGCGGCCGCCCAAACCGGCATAGTCGCCCAACGGTTCTTTGCTGGCTTTTGGTCCGTTTTCGTCTCCCATGTTGATTCTTAGAATTTTGTCCATGGTCACCTCCCTTTATCCTTGGTGAAGATTCAGGTATTAAACTGTCATACGATGATTCGAAAGATTTTTTGTAAGTATTTACGAGAAAGCAACCCCCGCGAACACATACAATTTTTTAACTGGAACCAATTTCTACATAAAATTTGAGTTTATCGAAGAAATCTGGAATGTCAAGAAAAACCATTATCCCAAATATCGGCTTTCTACGATGATGGGAGATAAGGGCATACCTAAATCAAGCCAATCTGCTTTCTTCCAACGCCATTATATCACTATATTCACCGGTAAATGTCAGGCGATCGGAAAGCTTGTTGACGGAAAAGTTTTTTTGGAACACTTCCAAGCCGAAAGGATCCATGGAGGAAAGGTTGCAGGTATTAATAAATATTTTGCTGACGTTTCCGTTTTGTTCTTTTAGGATGTTAATCAATTGGTGTGCAGAAGAACCGTAGAAATCACCCATGAGTTTAAGGTGAAGGTTTTCGCTGTTTTGATGAGAAAATATACGGAAATTTTATGCCATTAATCTACTCCTGAATGCGACTGTTTGTTTTAGTATAAATGAGAGTATTTTATTGTGTGTAATATCGTCATTTTACAGGCAGCCTGACAAACACAGTATGTGCGGAGTAACCCGGATTTATTGGCAACCGGGTCGGTTTATTGTTTCGTCAGGTTAAAAACATTGTTGTAGCTTCCGAAATTGTTGGGACAAATCCGGTCATTTTGGGGGTCTTGTTTCCATTGCCCATCCACCAGAAACTTATATTCATACTTCCCTGGTGAAAGGATCACGGCCCTTGTCCATTTTCCATTATCATCTTTTGTCATGGGATGCTTTTTGGGATTCCAATTGTTAAAATCTCCCATCAGACGAACCTCTTTTGCATCTGACGATTCGAATGAAAATGTTATCTTTCGCCGTTTGATTTTCTTTTTTGGGTTCACTTTTTCCATCGGGTGTCTCCTTGAAAAAAACAGTTCAAAAATTCAAATAAATCCAGACTAAATAGCTCAATATCAGGTTGTCATTCTTTCTGTCTATAGATGGGAGGCTTCATTTTAATGGGCTAAAT
>Ga0307425_1001465_pt1 | contig 14063 bp, 15 predicted proteins | sample SalMarWE160330MG_FD_202152 | JGI IMG/M metagenome (GOLD analysis project Ga0307425, IMG submission 202152) | Salt marsh sediment microbial communities from the Plum Island Ecosystem LTER, Massachusetts, United States - WE1603-30 | ecosystem: Environmental > Aquatic > Marine > Intertidal zone >... | reverse complement strand
CCCGGCAGTCATTTCCAGTTCCTGTTCCCCCGTATCCAGGTTATAACGTAACAGTCCCCCGTTATCGGAACATCCGATCCAGATTTGATCAGACGGATCAACCAGAAAATCATTGACCTGTCCCCCTTCAATCGACAGGACCGGTGAGAATCTCCCTTCCGTTTCATCATACCTGAAAATATAATTGTTGCTGCTGATAATGATGTTGCCGTGCGAATCCTCACCGGTCTTTTCAACACGCCTGCCGACCAATTCCTCATACCTGATGAAATCGGTGATGTTTATAAAATTGTCGAGTGTTTCGTCGTAACGGCAGAGTCCAAGTGTTGTTGCCACCCAGAGCCTTCCCCTGGTATCGGTATACAGGTAAGTTATATAGTCGCCGGTTATGGAGGTACTGTCTTCCTGCCTGTTGAAATAGCCCGTAAAACCATACCCGTCGTATTTGTATAATCCGGTCCTCGTCCCGATCCAGATGAACCCTGTCGAGTCCTGCGTGACGTGGTTGACATACGAGCTGAAAATGCCGTCTTCCCTTGAAAAATATTTTATACGCAGGTCAGGGACCTGGCCGTACCCGGTCAGAAAACACATGCTCAAAAAAATGGCGGTCAGGTTCAGCCGCTGTAATGATGTTGTCTTGAGATTCATGCCTTAATCAGGAATCATCAGTACATTTACACCTTTCTAGGATCAGAATGGATCCAGGTTCCTGGTCCGGACCATCAACTGGTTTAAATTTACACAAAATGTTTCAAAACGTCTTTTAAATACCCGGGCATAATGATAATGAAGCCTGCTTTTGCAGCCGCAGGTAAGGAAGGGGCAGGGAACGCATTGGCAGGCAATGATGGTGCCGGGGAACCCTCCGGGTCTTCATTAAAAGGTACAACGGAAGCTGAGCTGAAGTCCCCCCGGAGCCGGATTCAGTGAGATCTTCTCCAGGAATTCATTTCGAAGCCGGCTATTTTTAAACCCCTGCCGGGCCACCCAGATTACATCGACAAGCATGGCCGTAAGGCCTATTCCCAGGAATATTTCCGCATCGTACCTGAACAGCCAGTATTCTGTCCGGCCCACCTCCTTGACCCACACATCCTTGTACATCAGGACCCATGCATAATGGCCGTCTCCCACAGGATATGCGTGCCAGTACCAGCCCGGCTCCCCCATAACGGGTGGGATATGTTCCCGTTTCAAATCCGCCGCAAGCGCCAGTGCCAGGAAGCCGTAGGAAAAGGCCGTTTTGTAGTAAGGTTTTATCTTCATGGTCCGGTAGTCGGCGACAAAATAATCCCCGAGTCCCGGTACAATGACGGACAAAGCCGCATATCCCGGTCCCCCTTTAATGCCATAACTTTCATGCCCGTCCAGGATCAGATGGGGTTCAAAATCCCCGTACACGACATCAAATTCCCTGTAAATTTCCCAGATTATCTTTTTGTACCGGCCCGGTGCGATCCCATCGCCAATGTCTCCGTTTAAGGAGTCGGGGAATACCAGGTTTCCGATGTTATCGACCACGTAGAAATCAATGTCATGGGTATGTCCCAATCCTGAACCCGTTATGTCGTAAGTGATTTCCACATGGTTCCCAACGAAGTCCATTCTGATGTTCTCTATCCTGGGTGCGTATTTCTGGCTTTCGGCGCTCATTGCCAAGAAAAGCAGGAGCACCCATACGGATACCTTTTCAATCAACTTCCAATCCATTGTAATAGGCGACCAGTTTGACCAGATCATCCGGTTTCCTGGCTGAAAGCTTCCGGGACTTCATATACTTTCTGACCTCAGCCTGATGGTCCTGCAGAAGACCCAGGAAGTCCTTGTTATTATTGACCTTGCGGGCAAGAGCATCACTGTACCGGACGTACAGATTCTTTTTCTCCTTAAAGTAAAACTCCTTCGATCCTCCACCACCACCGTAATTTTTAACATATTCATCGTATTCCATGACCTTGGTCCTTCTCAGCAGGGCTGTAAGCCTGCCCTCCCCCAGGATCTCAAAATATCCTGCAGCAGCAGTTTCTGCCGAAGTCTGGTAAACGTCGTAAATGAATTTCACCGATCCGAACTCAAGCGACACCAGGGAAAGCGGCCGGATGATGGAAGCGGTATCTCCTTTCAGAATGAATTGCATCTCATCATTATACGCGTCGTACCTGTACTTCAATCCCTCAATTGTAACGTCATCCACGGTTTTCATGACGCCGAAAAAAAATTCATCCTGCAGGTAGGGCGAACCGTTTACTTTCCGGTCCGGCAAAGTATAATACATGGTCGCGATCCCATCAATATAGGTATTCGCTTCCGGCGGCAGGGTTCCCGAGGAACTGACGCTCATGTACTGTCCCCCCTGGCTGGTCAGCACCTGCCCCTTCAGGACTGCCAGATTCACGGCAAGAATTGTTAAAAAAATGATTCTCTTCAATTTTAAATCAAACATTGGAAATAACTTTAAAAGGTTTATTATTATTTTGGTCCATTTTAAATTTATGAAGATTTATCCGAAAATCATCATGTTTTGTCTTCCCTTTCCACTGGTTTAATTCGAGCACACGGCCATATGCCGTAAGCAGACCGGGTTCAGTCCCAGGATGGTTTTAAGTTGAGGAGTTTTATTTATATGAAATCTCCTGATCCCAAACATTAAATTAAAATTTCACGCGTTTAAGCTGTAATGTTCTATTAAATAATGCAGAAGTTCACCTCAGGCATCCTGCTCCTCCTGAACTGTTTAGTGCTTTCCGGCCAGGCGGATTTCTACAGCCGGCTGGCCGATTCCGCCCTGGTGCTCACCCGGCAGAAAGTAGTCTACGATCCGGCCTATTTCAGCATCGATTATCCAAATGGTGACGTTCCGGCTGACAGGGGAGTTTGCAGCGATGTCATCATCCGTGCCTACAGGAAGGTGGGAATTGATCTTCAGTCCCTCGTCCATGAAGACATGAGGTATTATTTCGACCGGTATCCGGACCGCTGGGGACTGTCCGCTCCGGACAGGAACATCGACCACCGGAGGGTTCCTAACCTGATGGTATACTTTAGCCGGTTCGGGGAAGTGAAATCCATCCCGGGAAAACCGGAGGACTACCTCCCCGGTGACATAATCTGCTGGGACCTTGGAGGGGGCATAACCCATATTGGAATTGTCTCGAATCTTTTTTCAGGCGACGGGAAAAGACCTCTGATCGTGCATAACATCGGGGCAGGCCAGGAACTTTCAGACTGCCTTTTCGATTTCGAGATCATCGGTCATTACCGGTACGGCCAGCAGCCCTGAATACATCCAAGTGCCCGGCGGCTTTTATTCAACTCTTCGGCCCGGTCATCGGGATCCGGGGCATTCCGCTTATTCGAATATCCGGCAGAAAGCATTAATTTTATAGGTAAACAAGCAGCCATGAAAACACTCATCCTTTTCTTCTGCTTAGCGGTACTGTCCATCTTACTGGCAGCCCAGAACCCCGGGACGATTGTGCTTGACCCTCCGGACAAGGACGGTGGAATGTCCACGATGAAAGCATTTGCACTGCGGTCATCCGCAAGGGAATTCGACACCACCGAACTGAAACTCAAAGACCTTTCGGATCTCCTGTGGGCCGCAGACGGGATTAACCGGCCCGAATCCGGGAAGCGTACCGCGCCATCGGCAATGAATGCCCAGGACATTGACATCTATGTTTTTATGAAAACCGGGGTTTACCTATACGATGCCGGGAAGCATACCCTTGAATTCGCCGCTGAGGGTGACCACCGGAAAGCGGTTGCAGGGAGACAGGAGAACATGGCTAAAGCCCCGGTCATGCTGGTACTGGTATCGGACATCTCCAGGTTCAGGTCCGGCGGGGATTCCCTGAAAATAACCTGGGCTTATGCAGACGCCGGGATCGTGTCTCAGAATATCGCCCTTTACTGTGCATCGGCAGGCCTGGCTACCAGGCCCCGCGGCACGATGGACCAGGAGAAACTGAGGGCGATCCTGCAGCTTAAGGATTCACAGTACCCGGTGTTGAATAACCCCGTCTCATACAAATTACCGGATCAATGACAAAATTCCGCTGCCAGGAGACCGGTCCGCCGTACCGTTATCCCGGAATGAATTTGCCGCACTTGAAGATACTGAATTATAAATGGCATGTGATTCCCGAAGTTACCGATAATGGAAACCCTGAACTTTAAAGTTGTAAAAGAATAATTTTAACCGTTGAAAAATGATCCGACACTCTTTTTCCCATCCAGAAGGCCATTTTAAGTTAATCCTGATTGCAGTCATTGCATTCCTGCTCTGCGCAAGCGGTTCTATTGCGCAGGTGAAAATCATATTTGATACCGATATCGGCGGAGATGCAGATGATCTTGGTGCCCTGGTCATGCTGAATAATTTTATGAGCCACGGAGAATGTGAACTGCTGGGCGTCATGTGCTGGTCCACCGAGCAATATGCCGTTCCGGCTATCGATGCGGTGAACCGGTTTTACGGGCACCCGGATATTCCGATCGGTACCAGGAAAGGAGATCTCTACTATGAGGAGTGGAACTATACCAGGCCCATTGCCGATCATTTTTATCATGAACTGGGACCCGCAGACGTCCCCGATGCCACCCTGCTTTACCGGAGGATCCTGGCCCATAGCGATGACCACAGCATCACCCTGGTCACCGTCGGTCCCCTTGCAAACATCCGGAACCTGATCGAATCGTCGCCGGACTCCATTTCCCCCCTGAACGGAAAGGAGCTTATTGAGGCAAAAATCCGGGAAGTGGTGATGATGGGGGGGCAGTTCCCCTCGGGTGAAAACGAATGGAATTTCAACGGCGGGATGCCCGGGGTGACCCGCTTCGTATTAGAGAACATTACGGTCCCCCTCACTTTTTCCGGATACGAAATCGGCGATGTCATCAAGACTGGGAAAGTGTTTAACGGCATTGACCAGGAGACACCCCTTTATGTCGGGTTTTTGCATTTCAGCCGGAATGCTCCCTGGATAAAGAAATTTTACAGGGATAAGATCCTCGATAACTCCTCCTACGACCAGACCGCTGTCTTGTACGCCGTAAAAAAGGGGGAGGGTGTTTACTGGGACAAAGTCACCGGAGGCTATTGCAAGCCGGACGACCATGGGGGAAATACCTGGGTTGAGGGACCCGTCACAAACCAATCCTACCTCAAATTGAAAATGCAGCCGGAGGAAATGGCGGAACTGATTGAATCCATCATGCTGAATAACTTTAGCGACCAGTCCGGAAACTTCCCGGCAGGCGGTCAAGGCAATACTGCCGGAAATCCGGCTGCAAAGCCGTTGTACCGCGATCCGGTGTACGACGGGGCCGCCGATCCGTCCATCGTATGGAACCGGATTGAAAAAAAATGGTTCATGTTCTATACCAACCGCCGAGCTTCGGCAGCGGGTCTCGACGGTGTAAGCTGGGTCCATGATACCCGGATCGGGATCGCCGAATCCTCAGACAGCGGACGCAACTGGCAGTACCGGGACACCTGCGATATCCGTTACCGGGAGGGGGATTACACCCACTGGGCACCGGAGGTGCTCGAACACAACGGCCTGTACCATATGTTCCTGACCTATGTCCCCGGTATTTTCACCGACTGGAAACATCCGCGCCGGATCGTACACCTCACCAGCACGGACCTGCTCCGCTGGAATTTTGAATCCAGGCTGGACCTTTCTTCCGAACGCTGTATCGATGCCTGCATTTTCCGAATGCCGGACGGGACCTGGCGCCTTTACTACAACAATGAGCTGGACGGGAAATCGATGTATTATGCAGACAGCCCCGATCTTTATTCATGGAAGGACAGCGGTAAGAAAGTGGTCGGCGACCGGGCCGGAGAGGGACCGAAGGTTTTTTCCTGGAAAAATACCAACTGGATGGTTGTCGATAACTGGAATGGCCTCGGAGTTTATTCTTCAGATGATATGATCAACTGGAAACGCCAGGATACCAATATTTTAAGCGAACCAGGGAAAGGCGCTGACGATGGGGTGATCGGGCAACATCCCGACGTTGTGGTAAATGGAGGAAGGGCTTACGTGTTCTACTTTACCCACCCGGGCAGGACGCCCGAAAACAGGGGAAAGGATGATAGCCAGACCCGGCGAAGCAGCATACAGGTGGCCGAACTGGAGTATTCGGACGGCAGGATCCTCTGTGACCGGGATAAACCTGTTTTCATACGCCTCATACCGCCCGGAGATGAATAAGATCAGCATACACTACCATGATACACCCTTCGGTGAGTTGATCCTCGGCTCATTCGGGGAACATCTCTGCCTGTGCGACTGGCGGTACCGGAAAATGAGGACTTCCATTGACAGAAGGATCCTGGATGGACTGGATGCGGGATTTCAGGAAGATCAAACCGGTACCATCCGGCGCGCCATCCATCAGCTCAACGAATACTTTTCCGGGAAGCGGACCGTATTCGACCTGCCCCTGCTTCAGGTTGGGACCTCATTTCAGAAAAGGGTCTGGGAGGAACTTTTAAGGATCCCGTTCGGACAGACGGAAACCTATCTCCGGCTTGCCGGAAAGACCGGTAATGAGAAATCAATCCGGGCGGTTGCAGCCGCCAACGGGGCCAATGCCCTCTCTATCTTTATCCCCTGCCATCGCGTTGTCGGCAGCAGCGGGGCACTTACCGGATATGCCGGAGGTGTGGCCGTTAAAAGAAAACTACTGCAACTGGAAACCGCCGGGGACCATGCCGGGCAAATGCAATTGTTCAGCTGAACATAAAGTGATACTTTAACTGAGATTATGAAACGAATACTTTTACTCCCGGCCCTGTTCATGGCTCTAAGCAGGCCCTGCCTCACACAGTCTGCAGATCACGATCGTACCGGGACTGAAAAATACCTCAGTGAAATCGGTGAAAGGTTTAACATCGAATCGGGGATCCTCAGGGAAACGAAGGAGATATACGTGGGACTCCCGGCCGGTTATAATGATTCGACGGAATATCCGCTCGTAATTATCCTCGAAGCTGAGATCCTCTTTGAGACTCTTGCCCCCCTGACAAGATTGATGGCCGAGGTGAATGAAATACCTCACTGCATCCTTGTCGGGATCCCCTTTTATAACAAGCACCTTGATTATGCTCCGAAAATAACCGGCGTACCGGAGAGCGGCAATGCCGATAAAATGCTTGATTTCTATCGCGAAGAATTATTCCCCTGCCTGGCGGCAAGGTATCATTGCACGGAACAAAGGATCATCTGGGCCCACTCAGGCCTGGGTGGAATTTTTTGTACTTATCTTCTGCTGGGACCCGATGATCAATTTTCAGGCATCCTGTCATCAAGTCCCAACCTCCGTTGGATGCAGGAGTATGTGAAGGACGATACGGCATTCGTGAAACTCGCACGCAAGGGAAGGATTTTTTATTACCTTACTTTCGGAAGCGCCGAAGAAGAAGCCTATATGGGAAGCATGTACAAAGGGGTCGAGGAATTCAGGGAAAGGCTTGAAAAGGAGGCACCCGGCAACCTGGTCTGGAAATTCCAGCTGTATGAAAACAATAATCATTTTACCAATGCCCTTGAAACCTTCATCGACGGGTTAAGACTCTACTTTAAACTAATGGAACCGGTTAAGGACCCTAAATAACCGGAGTACTCAGTTAAAAAACTGGAGCTGAAATTCGGGCTAACATTGCAGAGCATGAAAATCAAAACACTATCAGCTGCTTGTATCCTGGCCGTATTCGTACAGACATCTTTCTGTGGAACAGGCACTTATAACATAACAATTAATCTTACAGTTGAAGAGGATGTCCGGGCATCTTTCAGTCCCGACGGCAGGCTTCTGGTGTTTTTCAGCCAGAGTCCCTACGGGGAACCGAGGACCCGAATCTGGCCGGTTCCCGGCACCACCATCTTCGCCAGGAATGTTTCCGGTTTCGGGGCTGGTGAGACACTGGTAATAAGGGATCCGGAGGGATGGGCAGGTACGGGGAACTGGACCTTCACCGATGTGCCGGAAGGGGAATATTACCTGCAGATCCTGTGGGACCAGGATACAGAGGAATCCGGCGTCAATGCACCGGGAAACCTCTGCACCAGGAAGGAAAAAATTGTAATGAATGAATCCCTGGAGGTCGATCTCTCGCTTGAGCAGATCATACCCGCCAGTAAAGTGCGGGAAAATGAACTGGTCAGAACGGTGGATCTCGAAAGTGACACCCTTTCTGCCTGGTGGGGAAAACCCGTGCATATTAAAGCTTCCATACTGTTTCCCGCAAAATACCAGGAAAACTCAGGAAGGTCCTGGCCGATCCGGTACAACATTGCCGGTTACGGAGGCAGGTACACCCGAGTGAACCAGCTGTCGGCGGACAGGGATTTCATGTCCTGGTGGCTCTCGGACGATGCACCCGGGATCATCAATGTTTTCCTTGACGGGGAGGGACCCTACGGGGACTGCTACCAGATGGATTCCGATAACAGCGGTCCCTGGGGCTATGCACTGATCCATGAGCTCATCCCCTTCATTGAAAATACCTACAGGGGCACAAACGATCCTAAAACACGTTTCACGGACGGATGTTCCACGGGAGGCTGGGTATCGCTTGCCCTGCAACTTTTTTACCCGGAAACCTTTAACGGTGCTTTTTCATACAGCCCTGACCCGGTGGATTTTGAGAATTACCAGCTGATAAATATCTACCGGGATGAAAACGCATACATCAACGAGTTTGGTTATTTACGCCCGGTCATGAGAACCGTGGATGGAGAGCCGGTCATTTCCCTCATGGATTTCATCCGGGTCGAAAACGTCCTGGGATCATCCGGCACCTACCTGAATTCAGGAGGCCAGATCTGTTCCCACACAGCACTCTACAGTCCAAAGGGTAAGAACGGATTACCTGAACCTTTAATTGATCCCGAAACAGGAGACATAAACGGGGAGGTCGCCGAATACTGGAAAAAGTACGACCTTAAGTTTTATGCACGGGAGCACTGGGAAGAACTGGGTCCCAAAATCCAGGGCAAGATATACATCTGGATGGGGGACATGGACAATTTTTACCTGAACACGGCAACCAGGGGATTTGATAAATTCCTGAAAACCACAGAAAATCCGAAATCGGATGCAGTGGTGATCTTCTCGCCGATGGAGGGACATTGCTCGCAGTACTCGCACAGGGCCGTCCTGGAAAAGATCCGCCAAAGGATCGAGAGTATTTCAATTGAACCAACCGGTGAAAAAAACCAGGGATCCGATAAAGGTTTTTAATCCCCCGAATATGATCACATGTTCATTAAACCACATCTTCAGATGAACTCCATGATCCGATGAACACCACCAATCCGTTAACAGAAAATCCACAAGTGATCTCCTACCTGACCCTTAGAAGGGCGCTGGGCATCCTTGGCATTTCATTCCCGGTCGTCCTGGCCGTTGGATCCCTGCTTTTCTGCAATTGTACGGAAATACAGAGCTCCATCAGCAGTTATTATCATACGGATATGCGCGACATATTCGTAGGAACCCTCTGTACCCTTGCCCTTTTCCTTTTTGCCTACAAAGGGTACGACCGGAGGGATGCTATAGCGGGCAACCTGGGCTGCCTGTTTGCACTCGGGGTGGCATTTTTCCCGACCTCGGTGTCCGAATCGTCAACTCCCTGCATTCCCGAAGCCTTCTCTAACAACATGGTAAGCAGCATCCACTTTATTTCTGCCGGATTGCTTTTCATAGTGCTATCCTATTTTTCCATTGTACTGTTCACAAAGGGTTCGAAAAATCCTACCGGAAGAAAGCTTAAAAGAAACAGGCTCTATTGGATTTGCGGCTATACCATGCTCGGATGCATTGTCCTGATCGCCGTGTATTTCATGCTGCTTGAAAAACGATACCCGGTCCTCCAGGATCTCGATCCCGTCTTCTGGCTTGAGTCCATCGCCCTGTGGGCATTCGGTTTATCCTGGCTTACCAAGGGAAAGGCATTACTCAATGACCTTAATCCCTCGGCATAAAAGCAACTTCCACAGGTCATCCTGCATCTTAAAAGAAACTCACGGTGATGAAAACCATACTGTCCTATTTCCTGGCTTTATTCCTGTGTCTTGGTTGTAACAGGGTCAATGAACATACCCAGGCCGGTGATGTTGTCGAATTTTATTTGCTTCAATCCTATTCAACTTCCGAAAACAGCGCAGAGATCATTGAAAATTCGGCCATCCTGGATAATACGGTACTGATCCGTTACGATGAGATCATCTCCTACAATCCGGAGACCTATGAATTTCAAGTACAGGACGGGGGGGTAATCGAGCGCCTGACGTACAAGTCTGCATTCGCCGTCACGGTCGATAAGAAAATTATCTATACCGGTTATATCTGGTCCGGGTTTTCTTCCATGAGTGTGAACTGGATCGTGATCGACCAGGTTTTCATCAAAGACAATGTTTTAAAGGTTGAACTGGGATATCCCGGAACTCCGCCGGGAAACATCATTCCGGATAAAAGAAATGACCCCAGGATCCTGGCGGTGCTGGAAAGAGACCATAAACTGGTCCGTTGAACCCGCCTGCCGCGTTTTGAACCGTGGAATTTACTCCCGGATCAAATCCTCAATAAAAACATACCCGTAACACCTTGAATTCATAGCCGGATTTCCTAATTTGCTCTCTCCGAATCCTGTGAAATCCCAATGATGAAAAAGGCGGCACATTCCATTCTGACAGATAGCCTGTTCATAATCCTCACAACTATGCTTATGCTCGGTTGCAGTGCACGGGAAGAATCCGGCTGTTCAGGTGCATTTGGAATGGCCAATAAATTATTGCATGACAGCACCGCAGCGGACACCAGGTACCTGATCGGATCCGTGACCAAGGTCTTTACGGCCGTTGCCGTTCTGCAATTGCATGAAAAGGGTCTCCTGGACATCGATGAGCCCCTTACCGACCGTATGCCGGGATTTACGATCAGGCAAAGATTCCCGGAATCGGCGCCGATTACCGTCAGGGATGTGCTGACCTATCATGCGGGACTCCCGGCGGATATATTCATTCATAAATTTTCGGAGCATCCCCGCGATTTCAGGGAAGTCTTAACCTACCTGAATACCCAATCAACCTGTTTCCCCGTGCAGGAAATCAAGTCCTGCTCGAATCTCGGTTATGCACTGCTGGGGGTTCGGATACAGGATATCAGCGGCATACCCTATGAAGAATACATCAGGCAGGACATTTTAGTTCCGCTCGGGATGGATAACTCGGGATTGAAATGCAGGCTAATGGAACACTAGGCAATGCCATTGAAACCTTCATTGAATATAATGATTATCAACATGAAACGCATTGTAATTCTGATTTTAGGGGGACTGTTACTGGTCGCTGTGCTTGCCTTTGCCGCAATCCGGATATGGATCGGAAATGAAGTAAAGGAAAACATCGCTCTGGCGGAAGAAAAATATCCGGGGACGGCGGAAGAGGCCCTGATCGCCTTTTTAAGGGACGAAAATAATTCGCCCCGTGAACGAACCTTTATTGCCGTATGGACACTGGGCCAGATTCAGTCTGAGAAGGCTTTGCCGGTCCTGCAGGAATTCTATAAAGATGATCCGAAGGGTAATACCTGTTATGGAAAACACGACTCCGTGCTCTGCCAGTATGAGATCCATAAAGCAATGGCCTCAATAGAAGGCAGAAGGTTATTCATCTATGCAAGGTTCAGGTAATGCCTTTTGCCCGGAAAACGCTAACTTTGAAACTTCCGGAGACGTTTATCCATAACAGTAAAAATTCTCAGTATTATGAAGACAGCAACACTGGTATGCATTCTGCTCCTGACCTTTTCAATGCAGGCTCACAGCCAGGATCCAGGCTCCAATCCCTTATGCAGGTCGGAGATCGGGAAACTTGAATTCATGACCGGTAAGTGGAGCGGGACCGCCTGGATGATCGGGTCGGACAGAGAGAAACACTCTTTTGAAATGTCCCAGACCGTTCAGTTCAAACTGGATACGACTTTGCTCCAGATCGAAAGAACAGGGATGGTTGAAGGGCAGATCATACATAGTGAGCTTGCCATCATTTCCTTTGCAAAATCGGACACCACCTATATATTCGATTCTTTCCTGTCTAACGGGCACAGCGGCCGCTTTACAGGCGTACTGAGCGGGAACCGGTTTTACTGGTATCCCTATGACAACACCGGTTATGCCATAACCATTAATGAGAAAGGCCAGTGGTATGAAATCGGCCAGATGAGGAATAAAGACAAAGTGATCCAGTTTTTTGAAATGACCCTGGATAAAAAGTAAGCAAAAGGAAAATTTTCGAAATTTGCATAATGTTTGATTTCCTGAATAAACCCTATCCTTTCAGTACAGACCTGAGACTCAGTCTCAGGCTTGCATCAGGGATCGCCATCGGGGTATTTCTTTTCATTCTGTTCTTTCAGCCGCTGGAGCTTGATACAGCCGATACCAACAGCTATGTCCTTACGATCGCAGGCTTTGCAGGCATAACTTTCCTGGTGATCAGCTTTATGAAGATCATCCTGCCCTGGTTCCTGCGAGGCCGTCTCAGGATCGAACTCTGGGACGTTAAGAAAGAGATCCTGTTGCTGCTGTCGATCTGGATATTGAATTCCGTTGCTTTTCCATTCTACCTTGCCTATGTTGGCCATGTTCCAATGACCATGTACCTGGAATTCAAGATGGTACTGATCTGCATGGTTTCACCTGTTGTCATTATCCTTGTTAATAAAATCCATCTTCAGAAAGACGACCTGCAGGAAATCCAGCAGAAAATAAGTGAACTGGAGCAACAATCGGAAAGCATGGAGAGTGAACAAAAGCATCTGCTGGAACTGACATCCGATAACAGGACTGATAAACTTGTTCTTAAACCACAGGAGCTCATACTCGTCAGGTCGGCAGAAAATTACGTCGAGGTCATATTCCGTGAAAACCAGGCCATACACCGGAAACTCCTGAGATCAACCATGATGGCCATTGAGGACCAGCTCCGCTCCTTTCCCGACATGGTACGATGCCACCGTACCTGCATTATCAATGCCGTCCCCGGAGTGAAAATGTTTAGAACCGTCAACGGGATAAAGCTCAAGATTCCCGGATACGATGAGGAAGTCCCGGTCTCGAGGCAATACCTGCTTGGGGTCAGGTCAGCCCTTGAAAAGCACGGTTTGTAACCCGCGAAAAGTCTGGTTCATAAGCGCTGTAGTGCATTGCTGACAGCATACCGGGACAGTTTGCCATCACCACTATGTGACGAATTCGATTCGTCACAGACCAGTCATATTTGCCACAAAAATTGTTAACCAGGCCCTGATACCGGGCTGTTCCTCCCTTTTATTTTCCAGATTAAAAAGATGAAAATAATTTTGTTGGTACATTATATCATATCATGAATATACTGCTTGTAAGCCCGAAATACCCGGATACCTTCTGGAGTTTTAAACACGCTTTGAAGTTTATAGCCAAAAAGGCAACGAATCCGCCGCTGGGACTTCTGACGGTCGCTTCACTGCTTCCAGGCGAATGGAACAAAAAACTGGTTGATCTGAACGTATCTTCCCTGAAAGACCAGGATATCCTCTGGGCAGACTATGTTTTTATTGGCGCAATGTCGGTCCAGCAGGATTCAACCAGGCAGATTATTGACAGGTGCAGGAAACTGGACCGGAAAATCGTTGCGGGAGGTCCTCTTTTTACAGGGGAACCGGAGAATTATACAGAACTGGTCGATCACCTCGTGCTGAACGAGGCAGAAATAACGCTTCCCATTTTTCTGAATGATCTTCGTGCAAATACACTGGAGAAAATTTACCGGACCGATAAGCACCCCGAGATGGACCTTTCCCCAATACCGGATTATTCCCTGATAGATGAATCAAAATACGCCCAGTTAAACATCCAGTATTCAAGGGGTTGCCCATACAACTGTGAATTTTGCGAGATTACGGCTTTGCTCGGACATCGGTTCCGCATTAAATCAACCGAACGGATACTTGAGGAACTGGACAATATTTACGAAACCGGGTTTCGTGGCAACGTGTTCTTT
>Ga0307425_1001464_pt1 | contig 14065 bp, 9 predicted proteins | sample SalMarWE160330MG_FD_202152 | JGI IMG/M metagenome (GOLD analysis project Ga0307425, IMG submission 202152) | Salt marsh sediment microbial communities from the Plum Island Ecosystem LTER, Massachusetts, United States - WE1603-30 | ecosystem: Environmental > Aquatic > Marine > Intertidal zone >... | reverse complement strand
TAATTCTTTTGTAGAAGGTATTCGCCAATCGTTGTAACCTGCTAGTGTGAGTGTGTCAGCTGCAGTTAAGGCATCGTAGTAATTAAGTTTATCCTCGGCATTAATTTTTCCGTCTCTGTTAAGATCGGGTGTTTGCGACCATATTAATCCGGTTAAATTATCAGTAATTGTTCCGTCACCATTATTTGTGTAAGAAGGTTGATTTCCATCGAATTGAGCATCCTGGCCGTAAAAATCCTCTCCTGAAGAGGGAGCATTTATTTCATTATTGTTGTTATAAAATTTTTCCTGCCCTGTATCTACTATTCGATAGTCCTGTGATTGAATGGGAGTTATACTCAATGACATTAGAATACAGAAATAGATAAATTGTTTTAACATCTCATTTCCTTATTTTTTCTTTATTAAACAATTAATTTTAACTTATAGTTTAATTAGGGAAAAATATTTTTTTAAATTGTGATAATTAACTTGTTTTCCGACAATTATTTTTTATCGATTTATGAGTACAACACCAATACAACTTCGTCATACCCTGCATCAAAATCCTGAATTGGCTTTTAAAGAATTTAAAACGACAGAGTTGATTATCAATAGTATAAATTCACTTGATGGTTCTAAAAGACTTATAGTACATACGCCGTTTCAAACCGGGACTTTAGTTGAGTACAAAGTGAACGATAGCGAGTATTTGCTTTTTCGTGCCGATATTGATGCGTTGGCAATCAAAGAAGAAAATGAAATAGAATTCAAATCAAAAAATGATTATATGCATGCCTGTGGTCATGATGTTCATACATCTATCCTCTATTCCTTCTTAATCGAGGTATTGAAAACCAAACCTGATAAAAATATTTTATTTCTCTTTCAGCCCGCTGAAGAAGCCGGAGGAGGAGCAATGCGGTTCTATAACACAGGTATTTTCGATCAGTTTAATATAAGGAACGCATTTGCTTTACATGTTTCTGATGAATTTCCCGTAGGTACGATTGCTTCTACAGAAGGAGTATTATTTGCTTCAGCTTTGGAAGTTGATATTGAATTCATTGGCGAAAGTGCACATGTTGCTTTTCCAAATGAAGGGAAGAATGCTTTTAATGCGATGAGAAAATTTTTAGATAGAAGAGATGTGTTTATTAAAAAACTGGATGAACCTTTCATTTTTGGAATCGGTAAATACATTTCGGGTGATGTAAGAAATATCACTCCGGGTTATGCAAAATTAGAAGGCACCATCCGCGGTTTAAGTGAAAAAAAAGTTTTACAGTTTTTAGATGAAGTCCGAAAAATCTTGCATGAAGTAAAAACAGAAACTGATGTGGATATTAAACTTACAAACGGTGCTCATTATCCTGAAGTAATTAATGATAGAACTATATTTAAAAAATTGTCAGAAAAAATATCTGGGAAATTTAATTTTATTAATTGTGGATATACAATGACTGGTGAAGACTTTGGATTTTTTTCTCATAAGTGGTCGTCTTTCATGTTTTGGTTGGGCACTAATACGGGGAAAAAGTATGGTCTGCATAACCCCTATTTTCTTCCGCCTGATGACGTTATTGAGATCGGGAAAAATGTTTTTAAAGAAATACTACTTAGCGATTAATCATATCAACTTTTAATTATTTACTAAATTTGATTTTCCTCATTTGGAATAATTTTTTTATCTGAATTTATGCAGTATCTTTTACTCGTTTCCATTTCAATCATTATTAGTTCAGTAGGTACACTGGTTGGGTTTGGTGGTGGTGTGTTTATGGTTCCGATACTTGTAATTATATTTGGTGTACCAATAAATATTGCAGTTGGTTCGGTAATAATTGCACTTTTACCTTCTTCAATTATATCCTCATATTTTAACCGTAAACATGGTACCATTGATTATCTTTCAGGTATTATTCTTGAAGTTCCCACAGTTGTCGGTACGGTATTAGGTTCTCTACTGACTGCAGTAGTCCCAATATTTATTTCAAGAATTGCTTTTTCGGTCTTTATTATTTCTTTTTCTTCGTACTCATTATTTTTATTCAGAACGAATCGTCTTTTGGTTGATTCCCGTAAGTCTTTTTTCCACAAATTAAACAATATCGGACCTGGAATTATTCGTAAAACAAATTACGGAACTTACCGGATGAGTTATGCAATAGTATTTGTTTTTGGAATGTTGGCAGGTATTGGCGCTGGATATTTTGGAATTGGCGGTGGATTCTTAAAAACACCTATTCTGCTGGACGTGTTTAATGTCCCTCCACATGTTGCTTCTGCCACTGCGCTATTTATGATAATCTTTACCAGTCTAACAGGATCTACAAGTCATTATTTACTTGGGCATTTACATCTTCATTATTCAATCCCTATTATTATCGGATTTAGTATTGGTGCTTTTTCTTCAAAAATCTTCCATTTGAAATTACCGCAAGAGTTTTTAAGAGAATTAATTTTTATGGCGTTACTTTTAGCTGGTTTATCAATGCTGATATTTACCCTTTTTGAAAAATGAGCTCACCCCCTTAATCATTTAAAAATGTTAAATGGTTATATGTATCCGATCATTTCCTTTTTCTTTAAATGTTATTGAAATTTGTTCTAAACTTATATTTGACTAATGATTGTAATGATTTAATTTTTGCTAACTTAACACCGATAAGAAATTAAAATTGTTTTAGAAAGTAGAAATTGAATAACGATAACGACAAAACCTCACAGAAAATAAATTACATCGATAAGCCTTACGATCTTATTGATGGCGCAATCGGTGCAGGTTTTGATATCAACTTAGAAGTTGAAAAATTACGACAAATAATTCAGGATAAATCATATTCATTAGATGATCGCCTCGAAGCATTTGAAGATGTAGTTGATTCTGAGGTTGGTGATACAAATTTAGTCAGAGCCAGGAACATTGAAAGAGAAATTGGTTTTCGTCAGTTATATCTGAAATTTGAAGGTGGCAATCCATCAGGTACGCAAAAAGATAGAATCGCTTTTGCCCAGGTAATGGATGCAATGCGAAGAGGTTTCGATACAATTTCTCTTGCAACTTGTGGAAACTATGGTGTTGCCTGTTCGATGGCAGCTTCCATTGCAGGAATCAAATGCAAAATCTATGTGCCGGAAACATATCATACAAAACGTATACAGGAAATTTCCAATTACGGTGCGGAGATTGTAAGAATTCCCGGTGATTATGAAAACGCTGTTCAAGTTTCTTCTGTAGATGCTGAAAAGTTTGAGTTTTATGATGCAAATCCGGGTGGGAATAACCTTATGTTGCAGCTTAAAGCATACGGAGAAATTGCTTATGAAATTTATGATGAGTTAAGAGATGCACCGAGAGCAGTTGCTGTTCCTGTTTCTAACGGGACAACCCTTGCGGGAATTTATCGTGGTTTTGTTAGTTTATACAAAAGAGGAAAGACATCGCATATGCCAAAGTTCATTGCGGGATCTTCATTTAAAAAAAATCCCATCATTCAGGCATTCATTAATAACAAAGAAACCTGCGAAGATCTTATCCCTGAAAAAATAAAAGAATCAGTTATCAATGAGCCATTAATTAATTGGCATTCTATTGACGGTGATCTTGCGTTAAATGCAATAAGAAGTACAAACGGATGGGCAGCAGATGCAACGGATAAAAATATGCTGTCACTTTCAAAATTAATTAGAGAAAAAGAAGGGATGTCTGTGTTACCTGCTTCAACAGCCGGATTTAATGCCTTACTCGATCTTCATAAAAAGGAGCCATTAGTTAATGATAGATTTGTTGTAATTCTAACCGGGAGAAACTGATGAAAAAATTTCCCGAAGGTAATGCCATTGTTTATTGTGAAGGTGCATTTAATACACCAAATGGTAAAACTGCTCATGGATTAATTCGGTTCACAAAGAGATATAATGTTCAGTGTGTTATCGATTCAAAATATTCAGGAAAAGATTCAGGGACGGTGCTTGATGGAAAAGGAAATGGTATACCGGTTTTATCAGATCTTGGTGAAGCAAAAAAATATTGTAAAAAAACAGGGAAGAAAGCCACACATTTTGTAATTGGTTTAGCTCCCGATGGAGGAAGATTAACCAAAGATGCAAAACACGATGTAAAAAAAGCAATTAAGCTCAGACTAAATGTTGATTGCGGTTTACATGATTTCTTAAGTGAAGACAAAAAGCTTGTCGAGCTTGCTAAAAAACACAAAGTTAAAATCAGGGATATTAGAAAGCCGCCCTCAAGGGATAAACAGCATTTTTTTACAGGCAATATAGAAAAAGTTAAATCACTAATAGTTGCTTTACTTGGAACCGATTCCGCAGTCGGTAAACGAACAACTGCATGGATTCTTGTTAATTCTCTCTTACAAAAAGGTCTGAAGGCTGAACTGATTGGTACAGGACAAACAGCCTGGCTGCAGGGAGCAAAGTATAGTTTAGTGATGGATTCGCTAGTAAATGATTTTGTCTCTGGTGAGATCGAGCATGCTGTTTATTCAGCCTGGAAAGATTCAAAACCGGATGTGATTGTAATTGAAGGACAGGGAAGTTTGATGAATCCAGCTTATCCCGGTGGATTTGAAATTCTTGCTGCCGGAAGACCTGATGTTGTTGTTTTACAGCATGCACCAGCCCGTAAGGATTATGATGGATTTCCGGGTTATCCTATTCATCCGTTATCAAAACAGGTTGAAGCTGTAAAGATGTTATCCGGCAAACCTGTGGTTGCAATTACAATAAATCATGAGGAATTAAAAAATTCTGAAATCCCGGCTGTTGCTGGAAAGATTGAAAAAGAATTAGGAATTCCCGCTTATGATGTTTTACTTAACGGTGGAGAAACTCTGGCAGAAACTGTGTTAAAGTATAAAACGGATGGAAATTATTGATGAAAAATGTGATTGATGGCATTGATAAATCAATTTCTGACATAGATGAATTAAAAGTTCTTGATATATTTGATTCTCTTGAAGTTGGAAGGATAAAGATAAATAAGAAACGGTTTGTTGCACCTTATACTGTTACAAAGAAAAAAAAGAAAACAACAGCAGAATTAATTTATAGTTACGAGGAAGAAGTATTCGATCCTGAAGATGAATCTCATCTCAACCTTATTAGTATGATCGCGATCCAGGTTGCATTGAACTATGGATTATTTTGTAAGAAAATTATTTTCAATGGTTTGTATGACAACGTTGATAAAAGAGTTATAAAAGACTGGGCGGAAAATACAGCACGAGAGATTTATGTTAAAAAGTTTTTAGAGCCAAATCCATTTTTAACTGGTGAAGCTAAAGACCTTCCTGCAGTAAAATTAAAAAGTTATCTGAGGGCGGAATTAGAATTTCACGATGCGGATCAGGAACCGGTTAAAACAAAATGGGAATACTGGAACTCTGATAGAAAAAAACATTGTATACTTTCAAGCGGCGGCAAAGACAGTCTTCTTTCTTACGGATTGATCGATGAGCTTGGTTATGAAACTCATCCTATTTTTATTAATGAATCGGGAAGACATTGGTTTACGGCAATCAATTCTTATAAATACTTAAAAAAAATTCACAAAAATACCGGGAGAGTCTGGACAAATGCAGACAGGATTTTTCCTTTTATTGCAAGACAAATGCCCTTCATAAGAAAAGATTTTAATTCTGTTCGTGCAGATATTTATCCTATCCGTTTATGGACAGTGGCAGTATTTTTATTTGGAGTGCTGCCACTTCTCAGAAAGCGAGGTATCGGTAGACTTTTGATTGGAGATGAGTATGATACAACCGTTAGATCGTCCTTCAAAGGAATAACTCATTACGATGGTTTGTTCGATCAGAGCAGATTTTTTGATGACGCAATGAGCAGATATTTTTTGCGTAAAGGTTGGGCTGTATCTCAATTTTCCATTCTTCGTAATCTTTCCGAATTACTTATTGAAACGATACTTGCAAAACGGTATCCTCATTTACAAAAGCACCAGGTATCATGTCATGCTACGCATAAGGAAGGTAATAGAATTAAACCTTGTGGTAAATGTGAAAAATGCAGAAGAATTGTTGGAATGTTATCAGCAATTGATGTTGATCCGCGAAAGAGCGGTTACAATAAAAAACAAATTACTGATTGTTTGAAAGCACTTTCAACTGAATCACTACACCAGGAAGCCGCAGGTGTTGAACAATTATCGGTTATGCTTCTGGAGAAAGGTTTAATACAACTGTCGAAAGAAAAAGTAGAAAAACTAGAAGAACATCCGGAGGTGTTAAAGATTAGATTTGATCAGGAAAGAGCTCCAGCAGTAGTAATGCCGGTCGAATTAAGAAAACCGCTTTATAAAATATTTTCTGAATACACTAACGGTGCCGTAATCAGAAGTGGAAGGAAATGGATTAAATTTAATTCACAGAAAGATTCATCGATAACAAAACCTTATGTTTTCGAAATGGCGGTTGCAAAGAATGATAAACCATCAAGAAGAAAAAGTACAGGATTATCGGGCAGTTATTTGTGGTCTGAACTTACCTGGGAACAAGCGGAGGAAAGATTAAAAGGAGTCGATATTGCATTGCTTCCTGTTGGTGCAATTGAGCAGCACGGTCCGCATCTTCCGTTGGATGTGGATTCATTTGATGCAGATTATCTTGCCAAAAAAGTTGCCGAAGCTTGCAGCGAACCGAAGCCGCTTGTTCTTCCTTTAATTTCGTACGGTGTTTCTTATCATCATGACGATTTTAAAGGAACAATAAGCATTTCAAACAATACACTTTCTCAACTTATTTATGAAATAGGTTTAAGCATTTCTAAAAACGGAATTAAAAAGTTAGTGATAATAAACGGACATGGTGATAACAGTCCTACTTTAAATTACGCTGCTCAAATGTTAAATCGCGATGCAAAAATGTTTGTAGCCGTTGACACCGGTGAGACAAGTGATTTCGATCTCGACCAAATAACCGATACGCCGAATGATATTCACGCCGGTGAAATAGAAACAAGTACAAGCCTTGCAACGCGACCTGATCTCGTACAAATGAAGAAAGCAAAAAAATCAGTTCTTAAATTTACCAGTCGGTATCTAAATTTTTCATCGTTACGTGGCGTCCCCTGGTATGCACATACAAAAAAGATTTCAGATACGGGAATAATGGGAGATCCAACTAAAGCTACGACCGATAAAGGAAAAAAAATCTGGGAGATAATGATAGCACACTTGGTGAGTTTCGTTGAGGATTTAAAGGTAATGTCCCTCGATGAAATTCACCAGAAAAAATATTGATGCACGTCTATGCAAATCACTCGTATGGAAATTGTTCCGGTTACAATGAAACTTGTGGAACCTTATACTATTGCCTACGAAACAGTTTCATCTACAACAAATATTTTTCTTAAAATAGAAACTTCAACAGGTTTAACAGGATTTGGTTGTGCTGCACCGGATATTGAAGTAACTGCTGAAACGCCTGAAAGTGTAATATCCGATTGTAAAAATTTTGTCGAACCAAAATTAAAAGGTGTTGATCCCCTCAGGTATATTTATCAATTAAATAAGCTAAAAAGCGATTTGCAAAAATCTCCTTCAACCCTGGCGATGGTCGATATGGCATTGTTCGATATTGTTGGAAAGACAGCAGGAATTTCATTGTACAAACTTTTAGGCGGTTATCGTGATAGAATGAAAACGAGTGTTACAATTGGGATTATGCCTTTACAAGAAACGATTGACCAGGCAAGAAAATATAAATCGATGGGGTTTAAGGTTTTGAAAATAAAAGGAGGGAAGAATGTTGACATCGATATTGAAAGAATGATAAAAGTAAGAGAAGAAATTGGAAAAGAAATTGATTTACGTTTCGATGCTAACCAGGGATACACAGTTGATGAATCACTAAAATTTGTGAATGAAACCAAAGCTGTAAAAATAGAATTGATAGAACAGCCAACGCCAAAGGGTGAACCGGATTTACTTGGAAGAGTAACCGATAATGTTTCTATCCCTGTTATGGCTGACGAAAGCTTAATGGATTTACGGGATGCTTTTCGTCTCGCCAGAAGAGATTTAGTTGATACGGTTAATGTTAAAATTATGAAGGTAGGGGGAATTAATGTCGCTTTGCAGATTAATGCCGTCGCTAAAGCTGCTAATCTTGAAGTTATGGTTGGATGTATGGATGAATCAGCTTTGGGTATTTCTGCAGGATTGCATTTTGCTTTAGCGAGACCAAACGTAGAATACGCCGATCTCGATGGTCATCTCGATTTAATCGGTGATCCGGCAGATGGGGCAGTGATATTAAAGGAAGGTGTTTTGTATCCTACGAATAAACCGGGGTTGGGATTTGATTTGGATATTTGATAGAAATAATAATTTATCTTTCTTCATAATATCAATTACTACTTAATTATTCCTGAAATCGAAAATAATTCTTATTATAATTAAGAAATAGATTTGCTTATCACTTATCTATCCTATCTCTAAAACTCAAAAATTCGATCTAAATAACATAGGAGCATTATTAATAAATAGGTGTTACCGATTATATTGGCATATTTTATGCGATAAAAGCGGGAAAAATTTATCAAGCATTTATTATGAACCAAATCATCTCAGCAGATTTTATAGCCCCGAATATTAAACGATTCAAAATTCTTTCGCCCAAAATTGCAGCTAAAAGAAAACCCGGACAATTCGTTATCATAAGAGTTAATGATAAGGGAGAAAGAATTCCTTTAACCATTGCAGATTCTGATCCAGTTGAAGGCACTATCCAAATAATAGTACAGGCAATAGGAAAGACAACACAAGAACTTAATCAACTTAAAGCGGGAGATTTTATTTCCGATGTTGTTGGTCCTCTTGGAAAACCTTCACACATAGAAAACTTCGGAACAGCAGTAAGTATTGGTGGTGGTGTTGGAACAGCAATAGCTTTCCCTACCGCAGTTGCATTGAAGCAAGCTGGCAATCATACAATTTCTATCATCGGTGGAAGATCAAAAGATTATGTAATACTTGAAGATGAAATGAAAAATATTTGCGATGAAGTTTTTATTACTACTGATGACGGCAGTTATGGTAAGCATGGATTTGTTACAGATCAGTTAAAAGAATTAATTGAATCAAGAAATATCGATTTTGTTCTTGCAATAGGACCAATACCAATGATGAAAGCTGTTGCAGAAGTAACGAGAGAAAAAGGGATACAAACTGTCGTTAGTCTTAATCCTGTTATGGTTGATGGAACAGGAATGTGTGGAGGATGTAGGGCAACAGTTGATGATAAAACTGTTTTTGTTTGTGTAGATGGACCTGAGTTCGATGCACATAAAGTAGATTTTGAAACATTGATGCGAAGGAATCAGACATATAACTCACAGGAAAGAACAGCTCTCGATCAGCATGAATGCAAACTTGAAAAATATAATCTTCAAAAAGCTTGAATAAGGAATTAAAGAAAATGCCGCAGACATTAACAAATAAAGAACGAATGAAGATCCCAAAACAGCAAATGCCTGAGCAGGATCAAACCAAAAGAAGTAATAATTTTGATGAAGTTAATCTTGGTTTAACCGAAGAGCTTGCAAAGCTTGAAGCACTCAGGTGTATCCAATGTCCGAAACCGACGTGTATTGAAGGCTGTCCCGTTGGAGTTAAGATCGGATCATTTATAGGTTTGATTGCGGAAGGGGATTATCTTGGAGCAGCGGCTAAGTTAAAAGAAGATAATTTATTGCCAGCGATTTGCGGAAGAGTTTGTCCGCAGGAAGAACAATGTGAAGTTAAATGCGTAGTCGGAAAGAAGAATGAACCTGTGGCAATTGGTAGACTTGAAAGATTTGTTGCAGATTACGAAAGAGAAACTGTTGGAATACGAACACCTGAACCAAAACCAAAAACCGGTAAGAAAATTGGAATAGTTGGCAGCGGTCCTGCGGGCTTAAGCTGTGCAGGCGATTTAATTCAAATGGGACATGATGTTACTGTTTTTGAAGCACTACACGAACCCGGCGGTGTTTTGATTTATGGAATTCCTGAATTTCGTTTGCCTAAAAATATTGTTAAGGATGAAATCGATTCTCTCAAAAAACTCGGGGTAAATTTTGAGATGAATTCTGTAATCGGATTTACGGATACGGTTGATGAACTCATGCAAAATGGATACGATGCAATTTTTATTGCAGTTGGTGCTGGTCTTCCGTATTTCTTAAATATTTCCGGAGAAAACCTTAACGGTGTTTATTCTTCGAATGAGTTTCTTACGAGAGTAAACCTGATGAAAGCTTACCGTTTCCCGGAATTCGATACACCTGTTTTCAATTGTAAAGATAAAAATGTTGCAGTGTTTGGCGGCGGTAATACTGCAATGGATGCAGTCAGAACATCAAAAAGACTCGGTGCAATGAATGCATATATAATTTATAGAAGGTCCGATGTAGAAATGCCGGCAAGAAAAGAAGAAATTCATCATGCAAAAGAAGAGGGAATTGAATTTACTTTTCTCGCAAATCCTGTAGAGTTTATTGGTGATGAACGAGGCTGGTTAAAATCTGTTAAACTTCAAAAGATGGAATTAGGTGAGCCGGATGCTTCAGGAAGAAAAAGACCAGTTCCTATTCAAGGTTCAGAATATATTTTGCCAGTAGATATGGCAGTTGTTGCAATTGGCAACGGATCTAACCCGATAATTCAAAAAACTACTCCTGATCTTGAGTTTAATAAATGGGGAAACATTGTAGCCGATGAGGAAACTATGAAGACGAATAAAAAAGGTGTCTTTGCAGGAGGAGATATTGTTACTGGCGGAGCTACAGTTATTCTAGCGATGGGCGCCGGAAGAAAAGCTGCTAAAGCGATTAATGATTATTTGAAGGAATAGTATTTAATTATTCGCTTGTTACAAACTCACAATCTTTAGGAATCTCCGGCTTAACAAGCAGCGTTTCTTCTTTTAGAAGATGAACTGTACCCAAAGGATCACCTTTCTTTTTAACGACGTATTTTTTTAATGTAAAGGAAACAGGTGCGAGTCCGCTTGTTTTAGCTTTGCTGTGGTAGGCAGCAAGAGAAGCAGCCCTTTTCAAAATATTTTTTGGGATTGCTTCCTTTGTATTCTCAACGCGCAGAACAACGTGAGAGCCCGAAACACTTCTTGCATGAAACCAATAGTCATTTTGCTTCGCAAACTTTGTAGTAAGTAGATCGTTATTCTTGCTGTCTTTGCCAACATAAACATCATACTTTTCTTCAATAATGTAATGTTTGAATTTTATCCTGATGTCTTCTTTTTCAGGCTTATTACTCTGAGCCTTAATTTTTAATTCTTTCATAATTGCATTCAACTCTTTTATATCATCTGCAGTTTTAATTCTTCTTTCTAAAGAAGCTATACGTTTGAAATTTTGTTTTTCTTTTTTTAGTAATTCCTGTGATGTGACAAAGTTAATTTTTTCTGATCTCGCCTTATCAAAATAGTAGTCTGCATTCTTTTTTGCTGATAATTTCGGATTTAATTTTATAGTAATACTTTCATCCGGATTGTATGAGTCTTCGACAGTTATCTTTTCAGCACCGGCTTTAATTTTATTCAGATTGATCAAAAGAAGATTCCCGAATTTACTATACTCTTCTTCTTTACATCCTCTTTCAATAACTGCATTTAGATTATTTATTTTGTTGGAAATTCTTTTCTTATCATTCTCAATTATTTTATTGATGAGCTTGAGTTTTTTGTACTTATCTTCAAGAAAATATTTCTTCGTAAGGAAATAAGATTGAGCAGAAATTAACGAATCGAATATTTCTTTTTTGTCGGATTCAAATATTCCGAAAGTATTAACTGCTACATGAATTTCTCTATTATGATCATCAATAAATACTACAGGTTTTGAATTTTTGATATCCTCAAGAGTATTCATTAAAGTTTCAGCTTCTTTGTTTTCCGAAACAGATATTCTTCTTTTAGCTTCTAAAATTATTTCTTTACTGATAACTGGATATTTTTTCCTTATCGTTTCGAAGTAATCTTTTACATCTTCTATTTTAAGATTGGGGATGTTGAAAACATTCGTAAAATTCTTTTTTAAAAATTCGACTATCATTTCTTCCAGAAAAGAATCATCCAGCTTTTTAAATGATTCAATCCTTCCATCAGAATAAATCGCAATTACATTTGTAAACTTCCCACGGATTGTAAAAAAGAGGAAATTATCCCCTGATCTTAATCTCATTATTCTATCATCATTAGCAAACTCAAACCCATCGATTTTTTTGTTTACAAATTCAGGGAACAAGCTGATTGTATTTCTTTTTGCACGTGAGTAATTCTCACGAACATTTATGTAAGGTTCCCCGGGATTCACACAGATTTCAAGGTACCTAATCTCATCGTTTCCAAATTCAATAAATAGTTTATTTTTTTCCTGCGTGAAAATGGAATTAATCTTTTGACCAACAAGTATTTGCCGGGATTCTAATACAAATCTGTTAAGGAAGAAATAATTCTTTATCATAAATTAAATTTATACATAACAAGCATAAAAAAAGGGTTGAAAGACATTCCAACCCTTAAATAAAACTTCAATATTAAAATGTTATTCAAATCCAGTTTTTGCTTTAACTATGGCATTAAGTGATTTTATCCTTGAGAAAATAAAAATTCCACCGGCAAATGCTGCTACTGTGAGAATTAAAAAGAAAAGAGATTTATCGGTAAAATTATTCCAGAAGCTTGCCATAATTCCAGCGGCTTTTCCTCCAAGTGAAGTGGAAAGAAACCAGCCTCCCATCATAAGTGCGGTTGTTCTTGCCGGTGCTAACTTTGATACGAGTGAAAGTCCGATCGGACTAAGAAACAATTCACTAATTGTAAAAACACCGTAGGTTAGGAAAAGCCAGTATGCCTGTGCTTTGTTTGTATATATAGAAGGTACAGACATAATTGCAAAAACCATTATTAACGAAGACAAACCCGATATAAACATGGCATAACCAAATTTCGATACTGTAGTAGGCTCTTTCTTTCTCCGTGCAAGCCAGGTAAACAAACCAACCAGCATTGGTGTAAATAAAATAATGAAGAAAGGATTTATGGATTGAAAAAGTTCTGCGTTGGCAAGTTTTATATCTTTCCCTTTTTTAGGCCATTGGTCTTTTGGCACATTATTAAAATATGGGTCCGGTCCCTCCGTCATTACAGGTTGTCCGTTTTCATCAACGACCGGACGAAGGTACTTATCATATTTAGGGACTTCTCGTGTATGTGTATTTACACTTTGAAGCATGTCGATTTCCCCGGCTAAATGTTCCAAAGATGGTGCAATTTGCCTGTTTGTATATGTTTCAGCCCAGATCGTTAAACCAGTTGCATTTTGATTGTAAATCGTCCAGAAGATAATTGAGATCGTAAAAATGAAAAGAAGAGCACCGATACTTTTCTTGTCCTGTCCTTTCGATTTGACCCAGAGTGAAACGTAAAATGAAACAATTGGTATGCAAGCAAATATAAAAGCATCATTTGAATCCGAACCGAATAGATTGTTTGGTATTAACCAGCCAATGACTGCAAAGATAATTGCCGGCAAAAACACGTAAAGAAAAATTCTCATCATCGGCATGTCTTCTTTTTCCATCGGTTTCTTTACATCTGCATATCTCACATGTTTTAGTCCGGTTGATAACCAGATAAGTGCAATAACTAATCCCACACCTGCGGCAGAAAATGCATAACCCCATCCGTATTTATTTCTAAGATAAGCCGCAACAAAATTACATACGAGAGCTCCAATATTAATTCCCATATAAAAAATGTTGTAAGCAGAGTCTTTATATTGTTTCAATTCATCTTTGTTGTATATAATACCAAGTATAGTACTGATGTTAGGTTTAAAAAATCCGTTGCCTATGATTACGAGTGCAAGAGAAATGAATAAAGCATTATCGCCGGGAAAAGCCAGGCCAAAATAACCTGCAGCCATAAGACTTCCACCGATATAGATAGATTTTAAATACCCAAGATAACGGTCGGCAATTAGTCCGCCAATAAAAGGAGTAAGATAAACAAGCGCGATAAATGAGCCGACAATATCA
>Ga0307425_1001463_pt1 | contig 14066 bp, 8 predicted proteins | sample SalMarWE160330MG_FD_202152 | JGI IMG/M metagenome (GOLD analysis project Ga0307425, IMG submission 202152) | Salt marsh sediment microbial communities from the Plum Island Ecosystem LTER, Massachusetts, United States - WE1603-30 | ecosystem: Environmental > Aquatic > Marine > Intertidal zone >... | reverse complement strand
TTTGACCTGCCCCCCTATATGATCCTGGCCGTCGTCGTGCTGATCTACTTCTTTGGCGGCTGTTTTATGGATGCATTAGCCTTTGTCATGCTGACCGTTCCGATCTTTTATCCCTTAGTCACCGGTCTTGGGTATGATCCCATATGGTTCGGCCTGATCATCGTGATGGTAACGGAGATGGGTGTGATCACACCTCCTGTGGGGATCAACGTCTATGTGGTTTATGGCGTGGCCAAGAATGTCATCGGCGAAGTCCCCCTTGAGTCCATCTTCAAAGGGATACTCCCCTTTTTGTTAGCCGTGATCGTTGGAATTATTATCCTGATGATCTTTCCTCAGATCATCCTGTTTCTGCCCAATCTTATGTATTGACGCGCCCGGAAAAATTACTTTTTGTGGGCAATCCTGCTTCACTTGGCAGCTATCTTAGCGCTAACCGCGTCAAACTTTTTGGCAATGAGGTTTTCAAATTCCTTTCCAAAAAATCGACGGTTTCCCTGCAAATACCATTTGATGCTCTGCCAGTAGTCCTTCAACTCCTGCGGATCATGGATGCTGTCAAGTATCCCTCCAATTTCTGAGAGCCTTTCTCTCTTCAAGGTATCCTTTCTCACCTCGTAAAAATCGTTCAGCCTGTGTTTCTGATCTCGGGAAAAGCCGATATCCCAGGATCGATCAAGAAGGTCATTTACCAGATTGTGGAGATCCTCAAAATCCTTGACCAGGCCCATCTGTCTTTCCGCGCGGTCCAATATCATATCCGTAATTTCAGTCAACCTCTTTTCAAAGGCCTTTTCAAGGAGAAGCTCGTAATCATCCGTATAAAAAAGATGTTTTCGTAGAGAGCTTAAGCTGTAATGAAAATAGTTCTTCAGTTGTTCCAGATCATTAATAGACGACAGGTAAGATATCTTACGAGAGATGGATATGCGGTCCTGAAAATTCACGGAAAGAAGATTGGGGGAACTTCCCTTCCTCAGTAAGATCCCGGTTTTGGCGGTAAATAGATGGGTCAACTGGTACCTCTCTTCCCAGAGTCTCTGTATGGAAAGCTCGTTAAGACATCCGTTGACCGCCTCATAACGTTTTTCAATTTCCTCGCTCATGCCCAAAAAACTGAGAGAGACCGGCTCATCATTTGATCTGATCTTCTTTGTTCCCAATAGTCCCACCAGGAGGAGTTTGATCTGGCTCTCGTAGCTTAAATAACCGCCTACCTTCTCATATCCAAAGATACGCACTCTATCCCCGATGAGCTGTTCTAACATGAAATGCCTCATCGGTTCTGCTAAACTTTGAAGGGTTCTGTATATACGAAAGGCCTCATAGACCTCTTTTTCAAAAGTCGCGTATCCAACATTGTGAAATTTTCTTTTCTTGTGAATATATTTCAGAGGGACCTCTAACATAAGGTTAACGAGATCTTGGAATTCAACATACCTAATACCCCTTAACCTGAAGATCCTTTCTGTCGCAAAAATCATCCTTCCAGCCTTGATAATTCTTGACCTATCTATTTTTTCCCATTCCTTTGATTCCAGGTAGTCAGCTAATGAAACACCTGCGGGAAGTCCTTCGGTTTGGTGTCTTTCAAGGGCGCAAAAAAGGGACCCCCTCTCCTCAAAAGCCTTGTTTAACTCTTCTTCAAGGGTCATCTCACCATCAATTACCTTATGACACATGGCCCTTATCTGGAAAAATCGAATGGCCAGATCCTCAAGGATCAGATCTTCTCTGATTGCGGAAAGCATTATGAATGAAAATACAAGAAATGCGTCAAAGAGTTCCTTGTCACGGGGGGAGAGGATCGATTGTATGGCAGAAAATGATATCTCTCCCCGTACGGTATGGTGGAGCAAGGCGTGATGCCTGACCAAGAAAATAAGATACGACTTTTCATCTTCGTTAAGACCATACCTTTCAGCGATTTTTTCCCTTTCCACAAAAAGTGCGCCTGCCCCGGCGAAGTCTGCCGGGTTGATCTCTTCGCTGTACTTTTTTCTAAGGGCAGGCACTCTTCCGAGATCCTGAAATATGAATGACTTGGCCAATGCGTCAAAGAGGGCAGGGTTGCTTTTAAAGCCCTCAATAATCTCCCCAAGGTTTTCCAACTGTAGTTCACTGAGGCCCACGATGCCAGTGGTCATGGGTCCAAATTCCTTCTGAGCCAACCTGTGCAGGAAGTCTATGTCCTGGAAACCCTGCCTGTCATGCGTAATCAAGGCCTGGAATTTTTTTGTTGCAGCAATAATGTAATCAGTGACAGGGGAAGTTAAGTAAGTATGTCCGGAGATGTCGAGGTCCTGAAGGGCCATGAATTCGGGGAGGAGAAAATTCAAGAGAGAGGGCGCGTTATGAAAAAGGAGGGCAAGATCAGCATACAGATACTCAGGACGAAACATGACGCTCAGGAAATTTGATCTCAAGGTTTCTCTAAGTTCCTTGGTCTCCTGAAACCATCTCTTCTGCTTTGCAGGCAATTTCAATGTAGAATCGATTTCCTTAACGACCCTGAGATGGCTTTGGAAAAAAGTCTCAAGATCAGAAAACAATTTCTCCAAGCTCTTCAGCTCTTCCTGTGGTATTTCGGAAATTGGCCGGGTAAGTATTCTCTTTGACAGGGAGGCTACCCTTTCAATATCCCTGGATATGTCTTTATAGGCAATCTCCAATGCCTGCGTCTTTGATGAGATGCTTAGCTGAAAACCGGTCCCCAATATAAATGAGGATTTCTCTTGGCTCAACTGATCTCTGAACTGCCTGAGGATAGTCAGGTCGAGGCGCTCAATATTGATGGACGACACCTCCTGCTCCACTTTTTTCACCCGATTTTCAATTTCCATTGTCCCAACATCAGCTAAGATTGGGTTGAAATTGATGATTTCGCCCTGTGCAAGAATCACCGTAATCCAGAGAAGCACAAACACATTTTGACTATCCATTCTCTCAAAGAGATGTCCTGTCCCATGGAACTCCACTTCGAGAAACTTCCTATAGAAGAGAGGCAGTTGCAGGGGGTCGAGCTTAAGATAAATCTCCTCGAATTCTTCTATTGTATTAACAAGCCTTATGACATTCTCTATCCGATCTAATGTCCGTTCATCATAGTCAGCTAAGGCCTCTTTTTCCATCCGGCCCTTTTGCCTGAGTTCGCCCCAATTATCGAGGAATTCGAAATAATTCATCATCATGAGAATTTTTTGAACAATTTTGTTGTGTATCCCCCCCATGGAGGCTATTTTTTCATCCAAAAGCTGATCCCAATCCAATTCCTGATTGACTACAACTCTTACTATCGATTCATAAAGGTCAAAGAGCTGTGAGAGCTGTTCATGAGTAAGCTCAGAACCGCTGGCCGCTTCTGTTTCGGCTAAGGTCATCAACCGGCAATAACGGAGCAGGTTAAGCGCCTGGTGGGGGTCATATGTCCGGGCCAGGTCAGAAACAGGTTTCAAAGCCTTTTCCGTTACCTTGCCGGAGATGATCCGACCCAAAGCAGTATGTCCCAGGACGATCAGAATGATTTCCTTCAGCTCATTGTAGTCAAATCCAAAAAGGGTCAGGACCTCTATAATTTCAAGCAGTCTGGTCCTTGGGCCTTCTATCCTGTCGGGATTCAGGTAACCCCTTATTTTTTCAAGGCGATTGATCTTCTTTGTCAGCCTGATAACATGGTTAAGGGCCTTGAATCTCCTGTTTTTGTTTTCCAAAGGCTGCTTCAAGCGATCAACAAAAACCTGCGGCAGGATTTGATAGCTCCCTCTCTTAAACCTTCCTAAAATGACTCTAAGGGTTTTAAGCAGATACTCAAATGAGTCCTTGTAGTCAGCCACAAGTTCTACGGGACAACCGCTCAGGTTAGACTCCATCACATCCCGTTTGACATCTGTTGCGGTGATTTTAAGGGCCTTTTTCTGTCCTAAATAGATCATCATGTAATTCGGGGAATAGTCATTACACAAAAATCTCTTTTCCCACTCCCTTTTGACGGGATCAGGCACCACAGGCTTGAGAAATACCTTGTCAAAAAAAATCTCAAAGAGCTCGGACCAGACCTTTTCCTGGTCAATTGGGAAAGGCCGATCTGCAAATTGAGAATTGATGTATGGCAGGTCGTTAATCTCCTCAAGGGACATATCTTCAAAAGGTTTTCCCCCGAGTAAAGTATCGACAACTTCCTGGTCTACATAAAAGCCACTCAAATATTTCTGCAAATCAAAGATATTTACTCTGACGGTGTGATCTTTGATCTTGTATCTTTTCTTAGTATCAAAGATATGGCTGAACAACGCGAAGTTTTTTTCCTCCTGCTCTGTTTTGAAAATGAGTTCCGCGGTTTGATTAGTCCTGGCTGTAAAATGGTCTGCGATCAAAAAGACTTCACCGTCTGTTTTCAGTAGATTGCGGACCTTCCAGAGGAGGTGGGTGCAATACTGATCGAGCCGCCTTTTCGAAAGCGATTCTTTAGCGAGAGGGCTGAATTCCTCCATGAGGACAATTTCATACAGATCACTCGTCAGTATGACAAGATCCAGGCCCTCGTTCAGTCCAGACAATTTCTCGGGAGAGTCCAAGGCGATAACATTGTGCTCTTTAAATTGAAAAGAAAGCTCATTGAGGATTAAGTCGTCATGATGCGACAGCACGCCTATATTGTAAGACTCTTTCAGATATTTTTTTCTGTGGAAACCGACGATCTTGCCGATTTCTTCTACTCTGGCTTTGATGTGGGTAAGGGAGTTGGATATGAGATGGACAGGGATCAGGTAGTACCGTTTTCCGAGGCTGGAAAACCTGATCAAAAGTCCCATCTTGCGGTATATTTCATTGAGTTCCTTGTAAAATACCCTTATCTCTTCGGGGTTTTCGAGGCTTATGGCATGGAGTTGTGTTATTTCTTTCGGTTTGAGACGACCATAGTCTTCAAAAAGGCCTACCCCATAGGCGTTGCCACCAAATTTGCTTCGTAGTTGGGATGGGTGTTTGAAAGAGACATAGGTCCCTATGGGGGTATATGCCGGATCGATCCCTAATGCATCAAAATCATCAGGGTTTATAAATTTAAAGGGGCCTTCTTGCCAGAGGGTCTCTTTTGGAAGGGGATTGGTGGAACCCATGAAGCTCAGTTCTCCAATGGTGGATGGATTGATGCAGGGAACCGGGTGAAGGCTGTTTGAACTTTAGGTAGGGGTAGATGCCTTATTTTGTGCCCAATCTCAGAGCCAACGTTTACGACGTTTATAAGATTTCACGTTTTTGTATGATTTGAGATCCCCTGAAGCTGCGGTGCCCAAATAAAATTCTTTTACATCCGGATTTTCACGCAGATCCTCCGCGCTGCTTTCCATAACAATCTTTCCGTTTTCCATCACGTAGCCATAGTGGGCAATCTGGAGGGCCATATTTGCGTTTTGCTCCACGACCATTAATGTTGCGGCCTGCTCCTCATTTATCCTTCTAATAATCTGAAATATCTCTTTGACAAGTATCGGGGCAAGACCTAAGGACGGCTCATCTAATAGCAAAAGCCTTGGGTGGGCCATCAGCGCTCTCCCTATTACAAGCATCTGGAGTTCACCGCCGCTGCAATAACCTGCCATGGCCCTTTTCCTTGCAAGCAAAGCGGGGAAATAGCCATAGACCATTTCCAGGTCTTTCTGGTATGGTTTGGTCCAACGGGTGGCCGTGCCAACTCTAAGATTTTCTTCGACCGTCAGGTACTTGAATTCCTGTCTTCCTTCCAGGACCTGAATGATCCCTTTACGGGTAATCTCTTCTGGAGAGGAATTTTGGACAGGTTTCCCGTCATACTCTATCGAGCCTTCGGTGACCTTGCCGTTTTCTGACTTGAGCAGGCCGGAAATTGCCTTGAGGGTGGTAGTCTTGCCGGCCCCATTGCTTCCTAAGAGAGAAACCACCTGCCCCTCCCTTATGGTAAGGGACACGCCCTTCAGGACCTGTATTACATCAGAGTAAACAACGCTGATATTATTGATCAGTAGCCTGACATTATCTTGCATAGCTTAAAACCTTAATAAGAAAATGGCCAAAGCCTGAAATTAGACCGCACAATACGCCAAACCTCTGCAATTCCCTTTGGTTCAAAAATGATAAACAGGACTATGGCCAGGCCATAGACGAACTCACGGAGAGGGGCAATAGTCAACGCTACCCCGGTGGAGGCGCCTACATTCATCAGGTATTCTGTAATATTACTCAACAGTTCATTTAGGCCAACAATAAATACTGCGCCGAAGACAGAGCCGGGGATGCTTCCGAGACCTCCGATTATGATCATGGCAATATATTCAATGGATAGGCCCAGGTTGAAGGGTTCAGGGGTGATAGACATCGTGTAGTAGGCAAAAAGGGCCCCTGCAAAACCGGCGTAAAAGGAGCTTATGGCAAAGGCTAACAGTTTGTATGGGAAGATCGGAATCCCCATCCCCTCAGCGGCCCGATCATTATCTCGAATGGCAATAAAAGCGCGACCGAACCTTGTGCGAATCAGGTTAACGGCTATCAATGCCATTAAGACAAAACAGATAAATATCACATAAAAAAACGCTCGATCGTCACCAAGATCCAGGCCAAACAGATTAGCGCTTGGAACTACGATCCCTTCGGCACCCCCTGTGAGGCCCTCCCACTGAACAAGGACATATTCAATGATGAACTGCCCAGCCAATGTGGCGATACAGAGGTATAGATGTTTAAGACGGGCTGATGGGAGACCAAAGACCATCCCTACGGCGGCCGATACGATCCCGGCAATCGGTACCGTTAACAAAAAGGGGACTCCTCCTTTTGTGGCTAAGATGGCGGCGGTATAGGCTCCAACACCAAAGAAGGCGGCGTGGCCGAGTGAAATCTGGCCGGTATAGCCTATGAGAAGATTGAGCCCTATAGCCGCGATGGCATAAATCCCTATAGAGTTGAGGATATAAAGGATATAGGGGCTGCTTATAAATGGTATTACCCCGAAAAGGAACAAAAGCCCTATGCCCAACCAGAGCCGGCCGAAGTCTGTGCCAAAGATCGTCAACTCTTCCTGGTAACTTGTTTTGAAGCTGCCGCAGGGGTGAAATTGAAGTTTACGCATTTTCATAGCTCTTCACAATTCCTCAGTCTGCAATCTACAATCTACAATCAATTACACCCTTTCTATCTCCACCAAACCAAAGAGGCCGTAGGGCTTTACCATAAGGATGAATATAAGTACAATATAGGGTATGATTTCCCGTAAAGATGAGGAGACGTATCCGCCGGTAAAAGTCTCTAACAGACCGATAATAATACCACCCAGAATAGCTCCTCCGATACTGTCTAATCCGCCTAAAATCACAACAGGGAACACCTTGAGGCCTATGGAGCTCAGTTCGTGGACATTGATCCCATTAATAATCCCCAAGACAATGCCGCTCATGGCGCAAACTAAGGCTGCGATAGCCCATGAGAGGGCAAAGACCCTTCTCACGTGAACTCCAAGAGAGAGAGCGGCGGGCTGGTTGTCAGCCACGGATCTCATGTAAATTCCCTGTGATGAATATTTGAAGAAGAGCCCAAACAGGATAAGGAAAAGTATCCCGATTATGAACGCTGCCATGTACGCAGATGGAATCTGAATAGCTCCCCACTTTAGAGAAAGGGCTTCGGGCAAAAATTTGGGGTAATCGTGGATATCCCCTCCGAAGATGAAGAGCAACAGCCCTCGGAACATAAGCGCCAACCCCAAGGTCAACATAATTACCTGGATAAGGGCCTCTCCGATCAGGGGACGGAGGAAAAATTTCTCTAAAATAAAACCGAGGGCAAAACTCCCGGCTAAAGTTAATATAAACGCCAAAATAATAGGCAAATCAGCCCATGCAGAGAGGGCAAGAAAGAGAAAGGCTCCTATTGCCATAAGTTCCCCGTGGGCAAAGTTGAGCACGCTGCTCGATTTGAAAATCATGACAAATCCGAGCGCAGAAAGGGCATAAAGAAAACCCAAAGAAATGCCATTTACCAGAAGCTGAAGAAAAAATTCCATATCAGGAGACGCCCCCTTATACTGTCAATATCCTTACCGTTGTCTCTATGGTCCCTACAGTCCCGTCTCTGTACCGTACCTCACCCTTTATAGGCAATTCAGTCTTATCGGAATACATGGCATCAATGAGGTCCTTGTATTGCTCAAACACGAACATCCGTCTGACCTTTCCCGTTCTCGTCAATTCTTCGTCATCTGCATCTAAGAGTTTATAGAGTAGAATGATTTTTACCAATTTCATCGGATCGGGCAACTGATTGTTTACTTCGGCCACTTCTCCCTGGATCAATCCCTCAACGGCCTCCTGCTGGGAGAGATCTGTGTACGTGGTATAGGGGATTTTTCTCTCTTCCGCCCAGTTACCAACATTACCGAAATCGATATTGACGAAGGCCGTGAGATAATTTTTCCCTTCCCCCCAGATAACAGCCTCTTTAATATACGGGCTGAATTTCAATCTTGTTTCAATAAAATCTGGCGAAAATGCCTCACCCTCGCGGGTCCTCATAATATCCTGTTTTCGACCGATGATCAGGAGGTGCCCGTCATCATCATAATAAGCAGCATCACCGGTATAGAACCAGCCATCTTTTGACGCTTCGGCAGTCGCTTCAGGGTCCTGATAGTATCCGACAAAATTCGATTTACTCCGGACCAGGACTTCCTGGTCTTCGGTGATCTTGATTTCCGTCCCGGGAAGCGGCTTGCCCACTGTTTCCGGTTTGACCTCCTCGTCAGGCTGCACCTGAAAAATCCCGCATGTCTCCGTGAGGCCGTAACACTGTTTCAAGTTCAGGCCGTTGGCCCTGAAAAATCGGATCACATCCGGGCTGATCGGATGTCCCCCTGTGTAGGCTGCGCGAAAGTTGAGGCAGCCTACCCGGTCTAAGAGAGGCCGCGACACGAGCCGCATACCCGCCCACCGGAGGGCCTTCAGCCGTGCAGGGATCTCTTTTTTCTCTGATTCCAGATCAACTATCTCTTTCCCGATATTCTGAAACAGATTATAAAGACGACGTTTAATAAATCCTGAATCGTTTATCTTGACCCTGATCTTGGATGCAAGATCTTCCCAAAACCTTGAAGAAGAAATAATAACGGTAGGCCCGATGTCTCTAAAGTCGTCTACGGCGGTTTCGAAGGTCTCTGGAAAATTCATGACCAAACCACCACAGAGAGTTACGCCCGCACCCCACATCTGATCTACGATCCAGGCGGTCGGTGTAATGGAGACCCAGTTGTCCCCTATCCCTATGGGTGCGGTTTCGATCCATTTGGAGGCCATGTCGATAAAATTGATGTGGCTCAACATGACCAGCTTAGGAACCCCGGTTGTACCTGAGGTCATAAGCATCAAGGCAACATCATCCGGCTTCCCTTCCCATAGTCTCTGATTATAAAGTTCAGGCTGTTCCTTGTTTAATTCTTCACCCAGATCAAGGAGCTGTCTGAAACTGATCAGCCAGGGATTATCCCCGTAGGTCCTCATCCCGGTCGGATCGGTATAGATGACGTGCCTTATATGTGGAAGATCTTCCCTGCATGCAAGAAGCTTGTCTACCTGCTCTTGGTCCTGGGCAAAGACGTATGCAGCTTCAATGCGGTTTAGCCCCTGAGCTAACTCTTTGGCTACGGCTGAGGTAAAGAGAGGGAGCGCAACACCTTGCACGGACTGGATCCCTAACTGTGCAAAAAGCCATTCCGGGTCATTTTCGATGATTAGCCCTACATTCTCCCCTTTCTTGAGACCGAGTGAAATCAGGCCTAACCCAACAAACTTAACATAGCGAAAATAATCTCTCCAATTATAGGTCTTCCATATGCCGTAGGCCTTTTCTCTGAGGGCAATCCTCTCATCCCCCAACCCTTCCGACTGTTTCAACAAGATTTGGGGTAAGGTAAATTGCCCTAAGGACGATAAGGTTTCCTGGTCAATACGCTCAATATTGTTATTAATGCGATTCATTTTTTATCGACTACTCATATGCATCGTAGGCTGTCTATTCAATTTTGGAGGTGTCTCCGAGATAGGCCTTAATTACCTGAGGGTGGTCTTGAACAAAATCCGGAGATCCTTCCGCAATTTTGACCCCGAAATCGAAAACCGCCACTCTCTTTGAGATGCTCATTACGATGGACATATCATGTTCCACCAATATCATGGTCTGGTTCCAGGCCTCATTCAATTCAACCAAAAACCGGACCATGTCCTCCTTTTCTTCTAATGTCATGCCTGCAAAAGGCTCGTCAAGCACAAGAAGCTTTGGTCGCAGTGCCAACGCGCGGCCTAATTCAACGCGCTTTCTCATCCCGTAAGGGAGGGAGCCGACGAGCTGCTTACGGATCGATTGCATCTCCAAGAAATCGATCAATTCTTCCAAAATTTCCCGGTGACGGACCTCTTCCTCTCGTACGCTCTTTAAAAAGAGAGAGGCTTTCCCCACACCATATTCACAATGCACATGCCGGGCCAACAGCATATTGGATAGCACCGTCATGCCGGGAAAAAGTTCAATATTCTGATAGGTTCTGCCGATTCCGATTTTAGTAAGATGATGGGTTGAGAGGTGAGTGACATCTTTTCCGTTAAAAAATATCTGGCCCTCTTGGGGTTTATAATAACCCGTAACGCAGTTCAACAGGCTTGTCTTGCCTGCGCCATTTGGACCGATTATGGAAATCAGCTCTCCGTTGCGGACAGAGAGATTGATCTTGCTGAGCGCAGTAATACCGCCAAACTTTAGAGTTAGGTCCGTCACCTCGAGCTCGGCCCGTCTTTCTTCGGGCCGGGCTGAGATGAAGATACTCGGTTCACCTCGAAAGGCTTTCATTTTATGATCGTTACCTTTTCTTTTCCTGGGATCCAGAATTTTGTGAGTGGCGTATATGTCTGATCTTCATTGATCTTTACGATTCTCGCAGTGAAAGAGCCACCATGGTCGGTGTCTGTGTAAGTGATGTTTGGAACCAGTCCCCCGAAGTCCTCATTCTGGAAAGTCTCGAGGGCCAGATTTACAGAATGGCTGTCTATCTTACCCAATTTATCGTTTGCTCTCTGGAAGGCCCTTGCCATGATGGCTCCGATAACAACCCCTTCCCAATAGGAGCAATCAAATTTTTCCACGGTCTTATACCGCTTCATTAGGTCTTCCATTAATTTAATGCCTGGCGTTCCGTCGCCCGGCAGGCATCCCGGAAACTGCATGTGCATACGGTTACGAATAAGCCCCTTGCCACGCTTAAAGAAATCGGGATCTGTGGATGTCCAGGTTCCGAAAAAGGGCACATCGTAACTCACGCGGTCTGCGGATTGAAGGGCCATAATGATTGCAGAGGGAAGACACTGCATGAAGATGTATTCAGCCCCCTCTTTCTTCAGCCTCAAAAGCTCTGTGTTGAGGTCTAAGGTCTTGGGGGGGAATTGTTCGATGGCTACAATCTTTATGTTGTGTTTTGCAGCGTATTCCTTGCTCGCCTTGTGAATCGACTTTCCATAGGCGTTATTATAAGTCAAAAGCCCCACTTTGGGAGGAGCGCTTCCTTTATGAATCGCATTGATGTATTCAAGAACTGCATAGGAGTCCATAATATAACTTCCATAGGGAAGATACGCGTAGGCTACCGGTGGTTTGAGGATGCCCTGATAGGTGGAGTAGTTGATGTTGGGGACTTTATACTTCTGAATGATCGGCTTCGCCATAATCCCGGATCCCGCATCCCAGGTAGCAATCATGTCCATCTTATCAGAGGTGCAAAATTTCTTGACGTATTTAAGGGCTTCAGGGACCTTATAAGCATGGTCAACGACAGTCAAGTCGATCTTGTTACCGGCGATACCCCCCTTTACCTCATTAATATACCGGAAATAGTCCTGTTGTCCCTTGGCGTGGAATTGTCCCCACGTGGAAGCCGGACCTGTTAGGTTAATCACTGCCCCGACCTTTATGTCTTTGGCGAAAGCGTTCGTTGGAATACCGATGGCGATCATTCCTACTACAATCAAACAGATAGTTGCCAAACCCAGTAATTTGCGCATAATTCCCCTCCTTAATAAATAAAATAGATTTAAATCATTACCTCTTTACTCTTTATACCACGAACCTTTCTTACAATCTATCACCCACCTTTCTTTTTTAAATATTTTCATAAATTTAACCCAACCTCCTATTTCTTGTCAAGAATAATTCGAATCCTGGTCCTGGAATAGTTATCCATGCGGGGTCTTCGGCCAGGGAAGATGGTGCAGAAATTCAGAAGAATTTCTCTTGACAAACGATTTTTTTCATATATCATTCCATCAAATGATGGAAACACGCGTTGGGACAAGACGATGGCAACACCTTTAGAAAAGGCCCGCAAGGACCCCAATTCCATGAAGGCCAGGATATTGAAGGTGGCTCGCCGTATGTACGGTGAGTATGGCTATCACGGCACCACAACCCGGATGATCGCCCAGGAAGTGGGTATTGACATTTCCACTCTCTACTATCATTGGGGAGAGAAAACCGATCTTTATGAGTCGGTGATATTAGACATTAACAATGACCTTCGAAACAAACTTGTTGAGGTAGAAAAGGTCATCCATGGCCGGCCATTAGCAAGCCGATTAGGGATCGCCATCGATATGGTGACCGAATATCTTTTTGAATGCCCTGAGATATCCAACCTTGTCCTGTTTCAATATTTTGGGAAGACCCGCAAAGAATCCAATCTCGATTTCCATGTCCCTGATTTCATTTCAGATATTGCCCGTTCCATGGATCTTTGCAAGACTAAGGAGTCCGTTCCGACGAGTGCTTCCATGCGGGTCCTGGCCATGATGAATTCAATACACAACTTTATCTCTGGTGAGAATTTCTTTCGGGAGATGCTCAAATTGAGAAGGGAGGAATACATAGATCATGTTAAAGAGACCCTTGAGTTTATTCTGATTCCCGCCTTTAACGGTGGTTCTCATGGGCAAACGGATATAAACCAAACAGACATAAGGAGGTGACAGGATGGCCCTTAATTTAGATGCCATCGGGAAAAAGATCGGACCGGTGAGCAAGGAGTACAACTGGAAGGATCTTGTGCTCTATGCCCTTGGAGTGGGAGCAGGCTTTGATGAATTGGAGTACTGCTACGAAGATCAACTAAAGGTTATCCCTAGTTTTTCTATTGCCAGTGTGTTTGAATTTTTAGCTGAGGTGGGGATAACTTCTAATGTTGACCTTTCTGGTGTTCTGCATGGGGAGCAGGACATCATTTTTCACAACCCCATCCCTGTCGAGGGAACGATCACCACAGAGGGTTTTATTACTAATATGTATGACAAGGGCCCTGATAAGGGGGCCCTTGTGGTAGCCGAAGCAGATACCATGCACTCCAACGGGAGCAAGCTCTTTACCAATATCTTTACTATATTCGGCCGGAAAGACGGCGGGTTCGGGGGAGACCCTGGCCCAAGTGAAGTCGTGGATTTTCCAGACCGGCCTCCTGATTTCGAAGAACAGGGCGCACCTCTGTCACATCAACCCCTGTTATACCGACTTTCCGGAGATATCTTTCAGCTCCATGTGGACCCGGATTTTGCAAAGGCCAGCGGTTTTGAACAGCCGATCATGCATGGTCTTTGCACACATGGCTACGCCTGCCGTGCAGTGATCAAGCACCTTTTTCCCGGGGAACCTGAGCGCATGACCCGGTTTCGAGTGCGTTTTTCCAAAACACTCTACCCAGGCGTACCTATCACCACCCAGATCTGGAAGGAGGAGGAGGGCAGGGCGCTTTTTCGTACCCTGAATGCTGAGAACGGGGAGGTGGTCATCGACCAGGGTATTGTGGAATGGATGAGCACCGAGGAGATGGAGATGCGGAAGGGCCGTGGGGGCATACGTTTTGACGATCAGGTGGCTATTGTTACAGGTGCCGGTGCAGGACTGGGTCGTGTCTACGCCCTTGAATTGGCCAAACGGGGCGCCAAGGTGGTGGTGAATGACTTAGGCGGGGCCCGGGATGGTTCCGGTGAGGGATCATCTTCTCCTGCCGACGA